>Ga0256405_10008820_pt1 | contig 14160 bp, 15 predicted proteins | sample RumenRJG_02DNA_FD_189096 | JGI IMG/M metagenome (GOLD analysis project Ga0256405, IMG submission 189096) | Bovine rumen microbial communities from Lethbridge, Alberta, Canada - RJG_02 | ecosystem: Host-associated > Mammals > Digestive system > Stomach > Rumen | place: Canada: Alberta...
TTCTCATTAATTGCATCTGCAACGAGTACTTTCATTATTTCACCATATTATATAATTTTTTAAATATTATCATTAATACTAACTAAATATATATATCTCTTTATATTTAAAATTATAATTAATTAATTATATAAAGGTGAAAATTATGGTTTCTGTTGATGAATTTCCAATTTCAAGTGCTAATGAAATTCCGGGTTATAGGATTATTGAAACTAAAGGTTTTGTATATGGTTTAACTGTAAGAAGTAGGGGTGCCGGTGGACAAATTGGTGCTAGTGTAAAATCCCTATTTGGTGGAGAAATCAAACAATATGTGACAATGATGGAAGAATCTCGTGATGAAGCTTTAAATAGGGTAATTGAACATGCAAAAGAATTAGGCGCAAATGCAATTGTAACTATCCGCTTCGATTCGAATGAAATATCTCAGGTCATGCAGGAAATTTTAGCTTATGGAACTGCTGTTGTAGTTGAAAAGGAATAGGGGCGGTATTATTTTTGATAAAAATTTAGATTTTAAAGATAAATCAATTCCTGAGACTATTCTGGGTTATGGTCCGTTTATGGCAGAACCTTATTATGGCCATAGGGCCAGGTTATACTATGAGGATTTGTACACGCAGCCTGAAAAAATGGCTGAAATTATTCTAAAGGCTAATGATTGTGGTGCAGGAGCAATTAATCTGGTTAATGATAAGAATATTTTAAAAGCTTTTGATTTGGCATGTGATAATGGTTGTGACATGAAGGTAATTGCAACCATTGGCAAATCTGATGTTGATTATTTAAATCCTAATTATGATGTTGCATGTGAAGTTGACTGGGAAGAGGATATTGAATTATTTTCTGCTTATGATACTCCAGTAATGCTAGTTGATGAGTTCATTACTGATGCTTATAAATGGAATTTGACTTCAAAAATCTTAACACATATTAATGATATCGGTTCATTATCAGGTATTGTAACCGCATTTCCTTATCGTACAACAGATCTGCTTAAAGATAATATTGATATGGATTTATTTGATTTTTATATGATTCCTTTAAACAGTTTTGCTTATATGATGGATACTCCTTCATTTTTAAAGGCACAAAGAGAGGAGTTCAGACAAAAAATTTTGGATTTAAACAAAAAAATAATTGCCTGCCGTGTTTTAAGCGTTGGCATTCAAACGCCGCAGGAGGGTTTCACTTTTCTTAATTCTTTGGATTTTGTTGATTTGATGACATTTGGTGTGGCTAGTGTTGATGAAATAAAAAAAGATATGGAAGTTTTAAAAGGTCTTTAGAATTTAATAACATCATATTCTTCGAAAGGAACAATATTCATTATTTTAAATTCTTCATTTAAACTTTTTAATCCTTCATTTAAATCTTTTACATTTTTATTTGATGGTTTTTTTCCAGTAATCTGCAGATATTGTCTTGGTGTTATTTCACAGTATTTGCAATCAAAATTGCAGCATCTGTCTTTTTCTTCACATCCGTAGCCTTCCAAATCTTCATGTGTTCCGATTACAATATCTTCTAAAATTCTGGATACTCTTTCATCAGATGCAAACATTGCTATTTTTTGTGAATATCCGCATATTCCGATAGCTTTCTGACCTCTAAAATTACAGACCCACTTAATTGGATAATTTTCCATATCGGGAATTCTTAAGTCTTCCATATTATCACTGATTTTCCTTTCTTTCTTTAATAAGTTTTAATAATTCCTGTGAACGTTCAAATTCTTTCAATTCCCATGATTTGATTACGGGAATTGTTCCAAGAGATTCTTTAATTTTATCGTTATTTATAATGAATACCGGTTCGGATGATGTAATCATTGATAAGTCTTTTAATGGAACAGCCATTCTTTTTAAAGTTTTTTGACTTCTATTTTTTTCGACATTTGCAATCAATGATGAATTTTTATCTTTTGCAACAGCATCAAATGGACTTTTGCTTGTGGAAACTACTCCATATCCTAGTTTTGATAAATCTTCAGTTCCTTCACCAGTTGTTTGAAATTGAATTTGATCTTCTGGGTTGTATTTTAATATATCGATATCAAGGGTGACTTTTGTATTCAATATTTCTTCCAGTATCATCGCTGTTTCAGCATTTGCCCTGACTATTTCATTTTCATATTTATACATTGTAGCTCTGGAAACATGGGCTAAATCCGCTAAATCTTTAAGTGAAAGTGAATACTCTTCCCGGTATTGTTTAATAACATTTCCGTCAATTTTAACAAAGTATCCTCCTCTATCAGCTAATATTTCAGGATATTCTTTGTACAAAATCATATTTTTTAGAGTTTCAAGACCTATTGTCGGAATATCGTATCTTTCATAGATTACTCCTTCTTCCAAAAGACCGTTCCTTGATTTTGCTCCAACTATTATGGGTGATGCTAAAAATATGTTAGCCAATTGTTTCATTTCATGAGCATTTTTCTCATTCACACTATCAATATTAACAAATGTTTTTAAAAGTAAAATCAGTAAGTTTTTACGAGCAACAATATCGAAAGAACCCTGTTCATATATATCTGATGTTTTATAGCCTTCAGATACTAACAATCTTTCTATTTCTTGCAACATTCTACTTCGAGTTAACATATTAATACAACCATTCTTACTTTGTTTAAAAAATTATATATTACTTTTTGTTAAAATAATTTAATGTAGTAAAGGTGATTAGAATTAATTATTTATATATTGGGATTGATGACACAGATTCTCCGGATGGCATGTGTACAACTTATTTGGCATGCCACATTATAAGAAAATTAAAGGAAAATGGTATTGATCTTGTTGATTATCCTCGTTTAATAAGGTTAAATCCTTTTGCCCGTTTTAAAACAAGAGGTAATGGTGGAGTATCCTTTAAGATTATTAATGATGAAAAAGCATCTCTAGCAAAGAAAATTGTTCTTGATGAGGTATCTAAACTTTCCATGTTTGACTGTGACAATACTAATCCTGGCGTAATTTTTTATGATGGCGAAATTACAAAGGAAATGGAAGATTATGCGTTCAGGGCAATTTATTCATTCATAACTATAGATGAGGCTGAAGAATTTGGCAAGTCTATTGGATGTGAAATTCATAAATTTAAAAAAGGTAGGGGCATTATCGGATCCATTGCAGCTATTAGCTTGCCTTTAGATGATTATACATATGAATTGCTCACTTATAGAATTCCTGAAAATTATGGAACCAAACGCCAAATTGATTATGATTCAGTTATTGAAATGGATAAGGAAACTTATCCGGATACTTTTGAAAATGTCGATTATTCAGAAAATTATATCGCAATTGAACCTAAAACTCCATGTCCTGTTTTATATGGTGTCAGGTCCAATGATGTTTCTGTTTTGGATAGGGTTCTTGAAATTGTAAAAGTGTCTGAGCCTATTGAAGATTATTGCATTTTTTTAACCAATCAGCATACGGATATGCATATTCAAAAGGCAGACAATATTTCTCAGATGAGGCAGTTTGGATGTTATGAAATCACTGCTGCCGTAAAGGATAATCCTCATGTCATAGATGGTGGGCACATGTTTTTCACAATTTTCGATGAAAGCGGTGAAATCGAATGCGGGGCTTATGAACCGACCAAGAACTTTAGAAAAACAGTTTCTCATTTACGTTCTGGTGATATAATAAAGCTTTATGGTGGAATCGGCGAGCATAATACATTCAACATTGAAAAATTCCAGATAATTGAATTGAATGATGTGGAGTATAAAAATCCAATTTGTGAATGTGGAAAAAGAATGACATCTGCCGGAAAGAATAAGGGGTTTAAATGTAAAAAATGTGGAAATAAGATAAAGTCTTCACAAAAAGTGATGATAAAAATTGAACGTTCACTAAATTGTGGTCAATTTTATGAAACTCCTGTTAGTGCTCGCAGACACTTGTCAAAACCTCTTTGTAGAATGTAATTTTTAATATTATCTATTTTTATTAAATTATTTTTATAAATAATTAATTTTAAATCTTTTTAGTTTATTCACTTTTTAGGAATTAATATTATTTAAATTTTTATTTTTTATTCATATTTGATGAATTTTTGACTTTCAAATAATACTCATTTAAATAGTAGTAAGTTGTATTATTAATCATGGTAGTTATATTATGGGGGGAGGTTTATTTCAAAGGAGAATAAACAAAATTCTAATGTTGAACACGTCTATCGTGAAAAGACGGATAGTCGGATTTTAAAGAAAAATCCTTGGAGAGATTATAGATTACATGGTACAGTTCTTATTTTAGTTATTATTGCTCAGTTTATTGGCCCTAAACAGATTCCTATTGCAAATGGTGTTGAAGTTTCAATAATGCCTTTGCTTTATACAATGGTTTTGGGTCTGATTTTTTATTTGGCCAAACCTATTAAATGGATTCAAAGAAGGCAGGCCCGTATTGCTGAAGGGGCAATGATGCTTTTTATTGGTATATTGATTGCTAAACTGGCAGTGGCTAGCGGTCAATCTATTCATCTAATTTTTGAAATGGGTCCTGCATTGTTATTACAGGAATTTGGGCACTTGGCTACAATTCTTATTGCTCTTCCTGTCGCTTTGCTTTTAGGATTTAAAAGGGAATGCATTGGTATGACTAGCTCTATCGGTCGTGAGCCTGAGGTTGCAGTTATTGTTGATAAATATGGATTTAATTCGGCCGAGTCTAGAGGAATATTTGCACTGTTTATTGTTGGAACTATAATCGGTACTGTATTCATTAGCTTTTTGGCCAGTATTTCTGTTTCACTTATTCCATTGCATCCGTTTGCTTTTGCGATGGCAAGTGGTGTTGGCAGTGCTAGTATGAATGCGGCTTCATTGGGCCCTACTCTTGCAGCATTTCCTGCATTGGAAACCAGTATTGAAGCATTTGCAGGATTCAGTAATTTGCTTTCATTTTCTATTGGTATTTATATAGTAATTTTCATTGCTGTTCCTTTAACTGAAAAATTATATTCTTGGTTGGAGCCTAAAATCGGAAGGAAAGCTATCGTTGAAGAAGATGGGGGCGGTGAATAATGCCGGATTTGATTGATGGATCTGAAAACGTATCTGTTCACGGTATTTTCAATTGGATTTTATTATTGGCGATATTTTCAGTTATCACAGTTATTGGGAATTTTATTGGATATAAACATCCTATGACGGATTCCTTGGTTGGTATGGGTATATTGTCTCTTATTACTCTTATTGGTGTGTGGTTAGAGAGATATTTGCCATTTAACATTTCATCTATTCTTTATATAAGTGTAATAGGTATTGTGATTGCATTTCCGGGAATGCCTACCTCAGATTTTGTTCTTCATTATGTTTCACGGGTTGAACTTTTATCTATTGTGACTGTCTTTTTGGCGTATGTCGGTATTGGTATGGGTAAAAGCTGGGATGAATTTAAGGCATTGGGTTGGAGAGCAGTTGTTGTCACTATTTTGGTTATTGCATCCACTTATTATGGTGCGGCGATTGTTGCGCATGTTGTACTCGTTGCTACAGGCGTACCTGCAATCTAAATTTTATTCTTTTTTTGTGAATTTTAAATTGCAATTTGTTATATTACCATTTCCATTAAAGAAAACTGCACCATCACTACCAGAAGAGGTGTTATTAGTAAAATTACAATTTGTATGCTCATAAATCAAAAGGAAAAAGAAACTATCATTATAATGGCATTGATATTGAAAATTATACTCTTTAAGATAGGCTAATAATTGATTTCAAATATAGTCAGATACAAGAAAATCAATTATATTCCTATGTTTCAGACCTCCTCCTGAAAAGTCCATTGAATCCATGCTCAACACATACTTATCAAAGTTGTCATTGATTTTTGCAAGAGCGGAAAATTCTCTTTCAATGGTTTCATCACTAGATAGCATATATGTTACTTGGATATAGATTTTTTCTTTGTCTTTTGTGCAGACAAAGTCTATTTCCTTTTTGTTTAGGATTCCTATTTTTACATCGTATCCTCTGCGAAGCAGTTCTATATATACGATGTTTTCCAGAATGGAACCTATGTTTTCTATCTCACCATATTTTGCCTGATAGAATCCATGATCAATCAGATAGTATTTTTCGTTGTGCAATAATACTTTTTTTCCTTTGATGTCTTCTCTTGGGGCTTTATGAATGAAGCATGCATTTTTTGAGTACAATAGGTAATCTAGAATTGTGTCCTTTGCTATTTTTCTTCCGTCATGCTTCATGTATTTTGCTATGTTTGTTGCTGAAAAGTTTTTTGCCATGTTCATTATGACATAGTCAAGTATTCTATTGAGCATATCGCTATTTCGGATGTTGTGTCTTGTTATGATGTCTTTAAGAAGTATTGTATTGTATATGTCTGATAGGTAAGAGTATTTGTCTTGTTTTGCAACCTGTTGTATTGGGGGCATTCCTCCATATTCAACGTATTCTTGAAACACTTCGTTTAGGTTGCTCACATCAATGTTTTCAATTTCCTTTTTGTATTGGATAAATTCGGAAAATGAGAATGGATATATGTTGATTTGATAGTATCTTCCAGATATGAGTGTTGCCATTTCTCCAGAAAGCAGCTCTGAATTTGATCCTGTGATATACAGGTCACAGTCAAGGTCTACCCTGCATGCATTGATGCTTTTTTCCCAGTTTTCCACATTTTGTATTTCATCAAAAAGCAAGAAAATTTTACCTTCAGTATTTTCTGTCAGTTTTGCAATGCATTCATCAAGCTGTTTGAAGTTTTCTATTTTATTGTATTTCATTGATTCAAAGGATATCATGAAAATATTTTCTTCAGGTATTCCTCTGTTTTTTAATTCTTCGTATATGCTTTTTAAAAGATATGTTTTTCCACTTCTTCGAACTCCTGTAATTATTTTAATCGGTTCTTTATCGATTAATCTTTCAATCTGATTTAAATAATACTTTCTTTTTATCATTTTTTGCACAACCAAGTTAGTTTTAATAAGTTATTGTACTTTAAACTATATAAATAATGTAGGTTATAATAGACAAAAAGTATAAAAATAATATTATTATAGAATACAATAGACAAAATTATCAAATTATAGAATGCAATCTATAAAATAATGAAAGTAGCGTGATCAAGTCATTCATACAATAGCATTACTTATTTGATATAATTATTATAATATAAATATAACATATTTAAATAAAACCAAAGAGAGCAAATGAAAAGTAATATGCAAATGGTAAAAGCTTTAAGAAATATACTATAATATTTTTCACATGTTTACTTCCAACTGTGACTTTATGAAAAATTAGAAAGTGGCAAATGAGGAACATAGTTTATTGACAGTACTTGATAAATTGAAATTGCTTAAAAAGAATGGAAAATAAGGAGTTAATCATTATTTTATTTTGATTTTAACTGATTTGGTTACTGGTTTATAATATTTGTTTCGTGGAATTTTACTATTCCATTGTATGTTCCTTTTTTGAATTTTTTGATTTTGAATGTTGCTTTTCCTTTTTTATGCAGTACATAGAATTCAATATCATTGAACTTGAAGACACACATTATCACTAGAGGTATTGTTTAGGACATAATTTTTACTGTGTTGGCTCATATATTAAAATTTATTTCTCATTTTGTGAATTTTTAAAAATTAAAACTTAATAATTTATATAATATTTTTAAGAGAAATATTATTAATGAATAATTGTGGAATTTTAGGGGATGATTTCTATTCCCGAAAGAGATAATGATGGTCATGTTGAACATATTTATCGTGAGAAAACAGACAGAAGGATTTTAAGAAAGAATCCTTGGAGAGATTACAGGTTACATTTGACTGTTTTTGCTCTAGTCGTTATTGCTGAATTAATCGGAACTATTTATATTTCTATTTCGCAAAATGTTACTATAACAATAATGCCTTTGATTTATACTATTGTCTTGGGTTTGATTTTTTATTTGGATAAACGTATTACTTGGATTCAAAGAAGGCAGGCACGTATTGCTGAAGGGGCAATGATGCTTTTTATTGGTATTTTAATTGCTAAATTGGCTGTGTCCAGTGGTCAGTCAATCCATCTGATTTTTGAAATGGGTCCGGCATTGGTATTGCAGGAATTAGGACATTTGGCTACAATTTTGGTTCTTCCAATCGCTTTGCTTTTAGGATTTAAGGAAGAATCTATTGGTATGACAAATTCTATAGGTCGTGAACCCAATGTTGCTGTTGTTGTAGATAAATACGGTTTTAATTCACCACAATCTAGAGGTGTATTTGCAATATTCATTATTGGTACTGTGATTGGAACAATTTTCATTAGCTTCCTTGTTACTCTTTCATTATCCTTCTTGCCGTTGCATCCTTATGCATTTGCTATGGCAAGTGGTGTTGGTAGTGCCAGTATGAATGCTGCAGCTATCGGACCAACTCTTGCAGCATTTCCTGGATTGGAAACTAGTATTGAAGCATTTGCAGGTTTTAGTAATTTGCTGTCTTTCTGTGTAGGTATCTATATAGTTATTTTTGTCGCCATGCCATTGACAGAAAAATTATATTATTGGTTAGAGCCTAAACTTGGAAAAAAATCTGTTGTTGAAAAGAAAACTGAGGAGGAAGAATAATACCTGATTTGATTGACGGATCTGAAAATGTTTCAGTTCATGGTATTTTCAATTGGATTGTATTGCTGGTTATATTTTCCATTATAACTGTTGTAGGTAATTATTTGGGTTATAAACATCCTATGACGGATTCCTTGGTTGGTATGGGCATATTGTCTCTCATTACTCTTATTGGTGTTTGGTTAGAAAGATATTTGCCGTTCAATATTTCATCAATTCTTTATATAAGTGTCATTGGTATTGCAATCTCTTTTCCAGGAATGCCTACATCAGATTTTGTTCTTTATTATAGTATTTTACTAAAAGTTTAAGTCATTTTTTAAATTTATTTTATATAAAAATATTTGTTGTCAGATGCTCTCGGATAAGTTATATTTTATATAAGATATACTAATATTTTCTTGTAGAGTTAATCCATTATCCATCAGTTTAATTAGTATTTTAATCTATCATTAGAAAAAAATAATTTTTAATAAATGGTATAATATATTTTATTTAAAACGGGGTTTTTTTATGGTTAATGTTGTTAATAAAAGTTTGAAGTTGAGAATTTTTCCTGATGATGATATGATTCAGGTTTTGGAGCAAAATATGGGTAATGCGCGTTTTATTTGGGTGCGACAAGATAGAGCCAGTAATTTGTTGTACGCCTTTGCGGCGTATGTTAGTGCAGTATATTAAACTGATAATGTTGTTGTGCGCATTATTTCTCCCCGAAACTGCGTCATTGGTAACGATGAGGTGGGTTGCATGAGGGGTAAAGTCTAATCGTCATTATAGCTTCCAATAATGCGAAGGCGAAGAAAAGATTGGTATTGGTTAACGACAGTGAACTCTTGAGAAAAGCATCGTGAATCGCGGTGGAGGGTAGGAAGATTCGAAGAGCCTCCATATTGCTAGACAAATAGACATATGTGGGTCCAGATACACGTATATAGGACACAACCTGTAGTGCTAGCCGGTGTATTTAGAGAACCTAACCCAATCAGATCTAACAACTGGTTAACTTGGTAAGCCCAAGGAGACCCACTTTAACATAATGTGGTGGAATGACCGTGAGGGAAATTTTATGTTCTCTTTGGGTAAAGGATGCTAAAGAAAGCAAATGCCCACATTAATCGAAAGATAGCAGGAAACTGACAAATATAATAACTGTGTTGGGATACGCCCACTTTTAGCAGGTGTAAGTTTTGCTTCACGTAAAACGGCAGATATCTTATAAATGTGAAATTATAGAAAAAAAATAATGAGAGTGTGATTTTGGCAAAGAAAACTGAATATAACGATATATTTCAGTCTGTGGAATCAGACGAAGAAATACTTGATAAAGAATGGAATTCCATTAATTGGAATTCGACTGAGTATAACATATTTAAGATACAAAAACGGATATATGAAGCAGAGAAAGAAGGAAACTATAGAAAGGCCAATAGTCTATGCAGATTATTGGTCAATGATAAAAGGAGTTTATTATACAGTATTAAGGTAGTTACGAAAAATAATAAAGGTAAAAGAACCAGTGGTATTGATGGTATAGTTATTAAAGAAGATTATGAACGTATGGCTTTATTTTATAAGCTCTCAGATTATAAAATTAGTTTTCATAATCCTAAACCCGTTCGTAGGACTTATATTCCCAAGAAGAATGGTAAAACTAGACCATTAGGAATTCCAAGCATTATAGATAGAATTTATCAAGAAGTTTGTAAATTGGCACTAGAGCCTATGTTTGAATCAAAGTTTGAATCCAGTACATATGGATTTAGGCCTTGTAGAGGTACTGGTGATGCAATTGATAGAATTCATACAGTTACACGTGGATTAAAGAGAAAATATATATTTGAAGGTGATTTTAAGTCATGTTTTGATACATTAAGCCATCAACATATACTGGATAAACTTGGTAATTTTCCATTGAAAGGATTAATAAAGAAATGGTTGGAAGCAGGATATCTTGAAAATGGCGTATTTCATGAAACTAGGGCTGGAACTCCACAGGGAGGTATTATTTCACCACTTCTTGCCAATATTGCTTTAGATGGTATGGAAGAAGCCTTAAATATTGAATTTAAACCTAAAAAGTATAAAAATGGGTATACTTATATTAATAAGTCCAAATATGCTGTTATTAAGTATGCAGATGATTTTGTTGTCATATGTGAAACATTAGAGGATGCTAATGAAGTATATGGACTTCTAGAAGATTATTTGAATGATAGGGGTTTAACCTTGGCTCCAGAGAAAACGAAAATAACTCATATTGATGATGGATTTGATTTTCTGAGCTTTAACATTCGATGTTATAAAGGTCAAGACCGTGATAGAGTGATGGTTAAAGCATCTAAAGACTCTGTTAAATCATTTAAGCGTAAAGTCAAAGAGATTATCCGTAAATGTTATCCTTGGAATCTTGAAGAAAGTATAACTAGCCTTAACTATTTAATAAATGGTATTGGCAACTACTGGAGAATAGGTTCTAATAGTGATATATTTAGGAAAATGGATAATTATGTTTATGAATTATTGCTTAGGCAAGCTAAACGATGGTATCCCAACAAATCTGTAGGATGGATTGTTAATAAACATTTCAAAGAATCTTTACATCCCAAATATCATTGGAAATGGACTTTTACTAATCCTGAGACTCAAAGTCAGGTTGACAGAATGTCCTGGATTAAAATTAGGTATTCTCGATGCATTAAATACAAAGCAACACCTTATGGTGTAGAATATAATGAATATCTTAACAAAAGATACTCTAAAACTCCATTTGAGTATTTATATAAATAGATAAGCACTTGTTTTCTTATTTTCTTTACAAAACTATGCTCGAGCCGTATGTCTCTAAAGAGACACGTACGGTTCCTAGAAGAGGGGAGATGAGTAATCATCTCTTCTTATTCGACAACAATATTCTTTCCACTTATAATGAGTTGTATGTATTATTCAGTAGTTATGGTTATCCTTTAAAAGCTAATATTAGTAATTTTAATGTTATTTTGAAGATGATGAAGCAGGAATATCCTTTTTTGCGTGAAAGGGAGTCTATCAGTCAGCAACAGGTTTTCAGAGATTTAATTAAGTCTTTCAACAGATTTTTTAAAGGAATATCCAATTATCCTAAGTTCAAATCTAAAAAAAACCCTAAACAATCTTTTAGAATACAAAAAAATGGAAATAACATCAGAGTAACTAATAGGCGCATACGTTTAGCCAAATTAGGATACATACACTACAGAACCAGTAAAGAATATAAAAAAATTATTAAAAAACAGTAAAATCAACAATGTAACCGTTAAAAAAGAAAATGGTAAATATTATGCAATTGTTAATATTGTAACGGAGGTAAAAGTGTTTGAAAAAACAGGAAAAAGTATTGGTATTGATTTAGGACTTAAAAAACTAGCAACACTATCCAACGGCCACGAGATAACCAATCCCAACCTAAAAAAGGAAGATAAAATGATAAAAAAATACCAGAAAAAATTATCCAGACAAAAATACAAAAGCAAAAACTACCAAAAAACACTAAAAAAATACTACAAATGGCTAAACCGAAAAAACAACAAAATACAAAACACATACCACCACTTAAGCAAACACCTAGTTAAAAAATATGATCTAATAGCAATGGAAGATTTAAATATAAAAGGAATGTTTAAAAATAAAAAATGGGCACCTAAACTACAAAAAATAGGCCTACACAAACTACTGCAAATGATAAAATACAAATCAGAATGGTACGAAAAAACATTCATACAAATCGACAGATTCTATCCATCCAGCAAAACATGCAACAAATGCGGATACCAGAAAAAAGACCTAACACTAGATATACGACAATGGACATGCCCATCATGCCACACACACCACAACAGAGACACAAACGCAGCAAAAAACATACTAAAAGAAGCAATAAATATAAATTCTTAAAAAAAATATAATATAAATAAAATATGAACTCGTAAGTCAACGAGGGATAGCTTGGTAAACCTTATAATATCATAAAGAATATAACAGCCCAAGAATAATATTACAAAATGATAAAAACATTAAGTAATAGACTATATGTTTCAAAGGTTGAACTTTTATCTATTGTAACAGTATTTTTAGCTTATGTCGGTATTGGTATGGGTAAAAGCTGGGATGAATTTAAGGTATTGGGTTGGAAAGCAGTTGTTGTTACGATTTTGGTTATTGCATCTACATATTATGGTGCAGCAATTGTGGCACATATTGTGCTTGTTGCAACGGGCGTTCCAGCTATTTAAATTCCTTTTTTGTTTTTTAAAGATAAGTATTTATTCTATTTTATACATATTTATTGTTGAGATTATTATGTTTTTACAAGATATTTCAAAATTTATTTCAAATTATCGTTATGAACAGGCTACTGTAGAATCAATCAATACAGTAAAGGCAGCTTTTTTAGACTTTTTTGGCGTAACGTATAGGGGAGCTAATGAAAATTCTCCAGTAATAGCTTTTAATACAATTAATGAAATATTTCAAAAAAACGATGATGTTGGTTTGCATGCATCTATTATCGGAAAACCGAATGTAAAAACAAACGTATTAAATGCTGCTTTTTTAAATGGTATTTCAGCGCATGTTTTGGAATTGGATGATGGTCACAGACAAGCACAAGCCCATTTGGGGGCAGTAATTTTTCCAACTGCATTAGCATTGGCTGAAGCTTATGGATTAGGTGGAAAAGAGTTTTTTGAAGCGGTTATTGTTGGTTATGAAGTTGGAATTTTGCTAGGAAAATTGGTTAATCCTAAACATAGGGATAATGGTTTTCATACAACTGGAACCATTGGAACTTTTGTTTCCGGTGCCGTTGCATCCAAACTACTTAAACTTGATGAGACACAAATTTTAAATGCATTGGGGCTATGTGGAACCCAGGCGGCGGGTCTTTTGGAATCTGATCATGCCGGAAGCATGGGCAAAGTTCTCCATATTGGTAAGGCAAATTATAATGGGATGCTGTCTGCATTTCTTGCAAGAAATGGGTTTACTGGAGCTGAAACAATAATTGAAGGTTCTGAAGGGTTTTTAAAAACAATGGTTTTTCATGATGAGTTTGATAGTGATGATTATTCTTTTGATTCAATTTTAGAAGATGTAGGTACTGTAAAAGTGAGAGATATCTATTTTAAAAAATATCCGTTTTGCAGGCATTTGCATTCATCAATAGACACTGCATTAAAGTTAAGGACTAGTTTGGGAGAGGAATATAATCATATTGAAAATGTGGCTGTTAAAACATATGATGTTGCGGCAGACCATAATAATTTCAAACCTAAAAACCTTGAGGAATTAAAGCAAAGCCTTCCTTATGCAGTTGCCATTACACTTGTTATGGGTGAGGTAACTATTGAAACATTAGATATGTTAGTTGAATATGGGTTATTTGAGAATTATTCTACTGTGGATAAAGTAAACAGTATAAAAAATCTTGTAAATAAGATGATTATTCTTAAAGATGAAAAATTGAATGATTTGTATCCAAATAAAAGACCTTCTAATGTTATTATAAAATTGG
>Ga0256405_10008822_pt1 | contig 14159 bp, 14 predicted proteins | sample RumenRJG_02DNA_FD_189096 | JGI IMG/M metagenome (GOLD analysis project Ga0256405, IMG submission 189096) | Bovine rumen microbial communities from Lethbridge, Alberta, Canada - RJG_02 | ecosystem: Host-associated > Mammals > Digestive system > Stomach > Rumen | place: Canada: Alberta...
GTTTGACATATGTGATGATGATATAAAGAATGTAGAAATATATTCTCAGCGTAAATATTTATCTACATTTACTGAGGGAAAATATAATATAGAGACACAAGATGCACAAATTCAGGTCTGGGGTAAATACAATAAAACCGCTCAAAAAGGAATAAGAATTTTATTTGTTCCTCTTTCTATGATAACAAGAATAATATTCAGACCGGAAAAAACAAGGGATATGTATTTTGATAAAATAAATAAAATACCAACAATTGATGCAACTCCGACTCAATTAGAAATTTTTAACGTGCAAGCAGAAGGTAACATAAACGATACCTCAAAATTAAAATTGAAAATGAAAAGAATACGATAAAATCTATTTTTTTGCTAAATATGGCGGGCAAATGTTGTTTTCAAGTATTCTGTCATTTACATTAATTTTTTTACCAATAAAAATTATGCCTAAAGTCCTGTTGTATTTATCTTTTCCTTTTCGTTTCAGAAAAATATTATTTTGATTTTCTTGTATTAATTTTTCCAAATGTAAATCCAAATACAAAAGCAAGAACAGCAATGAATACGCACATATAGCCCTTCTTTATGTTGATATATGTGCCAATAGGCAGTCGACTATAGGCATAATATGACCTAGATTAATATATATGTCAAGTAGTATTTCGGAAAAATTTGCAAGTAAATTAAAACGTCTTAGAAAAGAAAAAGGTTATTCGCAAGAAGAATTTGCTTTTTTATGTCATTTAGACAGAACATATATCGGTCGTATAGAAAATCTTAAACGTAATCCTACACTACCTGTTTTAGAAAAAATTGCAAAAAGGTTAAATATGGAGCTTTCAGAACTGTTAAAATTTTAAAATATACTTACACAAATATAATAGCACAAGCAATAAATCCTTCATTATATAGCCTAATAAATTAAAATAAAAGTTGCGTACCGAGCATAATTCGATGACTGTCAGGAGCTTTTCCGTTCTGGCAAAATACGTAGTTTAAAACCATTTTTATTGCTTGCCCTTTTAAAAAATAATTAATTCCGGCGGTATATTCTCTTCTTGTATCTCCTGAAACATTTCTATCCGGATTAAATTGATCATAACGTCCTATTATTTGAAGTTTTGGTGTAATCTTGTAACCAACAGTTCCATAAAAACCTTCTGCTTTTTTATTAACTACTTGTGAGCCGTTATAACCATCTGCAATCCCATATTCAAATCTGGACCATAGTTTTTTATATTTATATCCAACATATACACTTCCTACAGTGTAATGAGAGTGATTCTTACCTGTATTCAGACCGCCGCCTATTACCAGTTTACCATATTTACCGTTGGTTTTTCCCAGCGGCTTAAAATCTACCCATCCTGTAAATTCAGGGCCGGCGAACCATTTATGAAAATATCTGTCAGAACTGTTAAATGCTAAGTTATAATCAATTAAATCATAGTTACCAATTAACCTGACTCCTAAAGCTCTTGTAGAGCCGAAGTTGCGTGCAATTTGTGAACGCATTATAAACGGTAAAATATATGAACTGGAGCCGCCTTCTTTTCCGACTTGATTTCTTGAATATCCGATAACGATTTGGTGATTAGGTATAGAATTATTTACTATATATGCATCTGCAACAAAATTGTGCATATATTTTCTTCCATGAACATCTTTCGGGTTAAATAAAACTTTAAAATCATTTTTAGTATTACGAATTTGTCCGATTGCACCGACTTGGATAAAGTTATTTGTATAATTTGTATCGTAATCCCCATTATCCCAGGATGAGGAAATATATCCGTTGTATGCACCAATAAATTGAATTTTGTTTACAGGCCCTTTTTTAGGTGCAAATGTCAATTCATCTTCAAGCAAATAAGTTGGTATGTCTGTTCTAATAACTCCTTTTTCCAGCATTTTCTTAAACAATGGATGTTCTTTTTCTTTAGAAGTGAAAGTTTTTAAAGGAGTTGTTTCCGTATACTCATCTTCTTCAGAATTATTTTCCGGAAGTTTATTTTCTAATATTTGTAAATTTTCTGTATTTTCTTTGATTTTTTCAGTTTTTATTGGTTCTGAAATTTTTATTATCGCTGGATTTTTTATATTTTCCAAAAAATTTACATCAGAATTATACGCCCCCTGATACATGTCTTGAGCATAAGAGATATTGTTAGGGGTTAATAAAATTATGGAAACTATAAATAATACGCAAAAAATCTTTTTCACAGTTTTTATATTATAACACATAAAAACTTGATTTTTATAATTTATTTATAGTATATTTTCATTATGACAAACGTAACAAAAAACAAAAAAACCCTAAAAATAGAAACCCCCATAGTAGATGCCCTAAAACAAGCTTATGAAAATCCGACATATCAATTTCATATTCCGGGGCATACAAGAGGCTGTGGTACTCATCCTGATTTCAAAAAATTAATTGGAGCAAAAGCTCTTTCTATTGATACAACGGATGAATTTGATAATTTAGGTACGCTTCATCCTGCGACAGGGCCTATACAAAAAGCACAAGAACTTGCGGCACGTGCATTTGGTGCGAAGAAAACCTTCTTTTTATTAAACGGTTCTACTGCCGGAAATCTTGCTATTGCAATGGGTTTAACTAAAAAAGGACAAAAAATTGTTACAAATAGAAACTGTCATCGCTCAATTTTGACCGGTATGATAATTTCAGGTGCAGAGCCTTTGTGGCTTGTTCCTAAGAAATTTGAAGATTGGGGAATTTGGGGCTATATTACTCCTGAAAGTGTAGAGGAAATGTTGTCAAAAAATGATGATGTTTCAATGGTGTGGATTACTAATCCGACTTATGAAGGAGTTGTTTCTGACATAAAGTCTATTTCAAAAATTTGTAAAAAATATAATGTTCCGTTGATTGTTGATGAAGCGCATGCTTGTTTATGGAATTTTAATAAACATCTTCCTACTCCGGCATTGCAATTAGGGGCTGATGCTGTTGTTCAATCTTTGCACAAAACAGGAGGCAGTATGAGTCAAAGCTCAATGCTTCATATTGCTGAAAATTCTTTAATTGATGCAGATGCTGTAGAAAAGGCTTTGAAACTTCTTCATACAACCAGTCCTTCATTAATATTGCTTGCAAGTCTTGATGCTGCCAGAGCGAATTTGGAAAGTGCCAGAGGTAAAAAGCAGTTGGAAAGAGCCATAAATAATGCAAAATACTTGCGTCGTGAAATTGAGCAGATGGAACATATCCACGATTTAAAACCAGACTTTGGTTATATGACAGATGTAACTAAAATATTTATAAGAGCTGATGGTTTGTCCGGTAAAAGATTAGAATCAATTTTAGAAATTGAATTTGGCATTGAAGTAGAAAGTGCTTCGGATGCAGGTTTATTATTGCTTTCAAATCTTGGTAATACAAGAAAAGATATGGAATATCTTGTTAAATGTTTACAAAAAATTGATAGATCTCATTATTCGGATATTTGTTATTTAGAAAACAGAAAACATATGCCAATGTTGACTCCTACAATAAAAATGAGTCTAAGAGATGCTTTTTATGCAGAAAAAGAAACAATAAAAAAAGAAGATGCTGTTGGTAGAATTTCTGCGGAAGTTATTGCGGAATGTCCTCCGGGGATTGCGGTATTACTTCCTGGTGAATTAATTACAGAAGCACATATGCCGTATTTGTTAGATTATGATGTTCTAGAGGTCATTAAATAGGGCATTTTAAATATTACAAAATATTAATTTCAGTGGTGTAAAAATTAAACTTTTTAACTACTAATGCCGTAACAATACATAGAGGTATTCTTATGAGCATAGTAATTGATACAGACTTGACGCTTATAATGCAGCGCTTAAACATCTCCGAAATGAAGATGAAAGAATGCTATGCCGATAAAACAGTAGAAGAAATCGTCGAACAGGAAGCTGAAGAAGGTAATCAAGCTGCCGTTGCATTTGCCAGAGAATTATTTACCTCTCCAAGAATGCTTGTTAAAATTTTTCAGCTTGCTGATAATGAAAATAAACTTCAATTTTTGAAAGAAATGAGTTCTCAACAATTAAAAGAATTTTTACCTCTAATGGAAGAAGAAGATTTAAATGAAGGTTTATACTTTTTTGATATGAACCAATTAATGAATATGCTTAAAGAGATTCCTCCTGAGCAGCTTGTAAAAACTGTATTTGAAATGTTTTCTGATGAAGAAATTATGAGATATTTACCGGAAGAGCAACTTGACCAATTTTTGTCAGATCCGGATATAGATAAAACACAGATTATGAAACAACTTCACCTAATTCCTCAAGAATATCTTGCACAAATGTATGAGGCAGTAAGCGGAGAAGACTCTGACAAAACAAGCACAAAAGAGTTATTGGAAAAAATAGGTAGTCTTAATCCTATGCAATTTCAAGATGCCTTGAGAGCAATGCAGCCTGTCGCAAAGCAGAAATTGACTATGGATATTGCAAATTCACACAAAGAATACTATGAAAAATTTGATGCAGATGCATATACTAATATGATAAAAACATATAAATTTCAGCCGGAAGTTGTTCAGGCTATGCAAGTAATTGAACCTGAAGAAAAAATTAAAATGCTGGGTAAATTACCTGATGATTTATTATCTATTGTAATTACTCAAATTGATGCAAAAGTTTTTGCCGATCAGATTATCAAACAACATCCTCAACTTCTTGCAAAAGCTATAATATCATAACTTTATAGGCATATTTGATAGCATATTGTGTAAATAAATATTTCATCAATTTTCTTGGAATAAAACTCGGAAGTTGGACTTTTTTGACCTGAATTTTGTTATTATAAAACACCGAAACATACATCAAGCCTACAGGTTTTTCTTTTGTTCCGCCAGTTGGTCCTGCAATGCCTGTTGTGCATATACCTAAATCGCATTGAGTTTTTTCATATAATCCTTTAGCCATTGCATATGCACATTCTTCACTTACGGCTCCGTATTTATCAAGTATATCTTTCGGCACATTTAATATTTGTTTTTTCGCTTCGTTAGCATAAGTTACAAAATTGAGCATCACAAATTCAGAACTGCCTGAAATATCCGTAAACCTTGAGCTTAAAAGTCCTCCTGTGCAGGATTCTGCAGTTGCTGCTCTTAGTTTATTTTGTATAAGATATTTTGCTATTTTTTTTAGTTTTATGTCAAACATATTTGCAATATATAAAAAATAAATTTTTATTTCAATAAAAATTTTAATGTAAATTAATGTAAAAACGGAATTGAAAAATTTAAAGAAAACAATTTTTATTCCGTATAAACAATTATCGTGAAAAATGGAGGAGCGTAAAATGGTTGATAATGTAGGTAAATTTATTTCTAAGCATTTTCCGGAAGCAAAGGTTGGTGCAAAAATTGATGTAACGAACAATGATGCCTTGAAGCACACAATTTTTTTACATTCAGATACAGATAATGATAAAACTTTAAATGAACAAGAAGTTAAAAATATTGATAACAGCAGAGTTTTAGAAGGTGAAGAAAAAACAAAATTTCTTGCAAATAAAACCATAAATCTTAAAGATGATGGGGTTGATAAAGTTGTTATTCTTAATAATGGTACTCCAAAGGCTATTGTTTCATTAAAGAAGACAGATGAACAAGATACTCCAAATCTTCTTATATATGATGTTTCTGATATGAACAATCCTGTAAATATTGAGCATAGATATTTTGATGACAAAGGTGTTGAAATAGTTGAAAAATTTAATCCTGATGGAAGCAAAACGATTAAAGAAGGTAACGTTACTACAGAAATTGATTCTAAAGAAAGAGTTACTTCTATTAAAGTTGATAATGGTAATAAAGGCGTCACTGAAGTCAAGTATGAATATAATGATGATGACAATATACCTGTTAAACAAACGACGATTAAACCAGATGGAACAAAAGAAGATATTACTGAAGATATAATAAATCCTAATGAGGATGTGCTCCCGCAAGAGGAAGAAGAATCTCAATCAGCGGAAAAAAGTGCTGCGCAAGAAACACAAGTTGACAGATCCAAACCATTATATGCTAAGAACGGTGAATCTTTTCTTGCTACTGCAAAACGATTGTTTGGTGATGAAAATTTAACGAAAGATGATCCCAGATACAAAGCTCTTGCAGCTGCAAATCCAAAAGCAGCTCAAAAAGGGTGGTTTGTCTTAAGTAATGCAATAGTTGTTCCTGAAGATATAAAAGAAAAAGTTGCTGATGAGGCTTTTGGAGTTGACAAAAAAGAACAGGAAAAAGCTTATATCAATTTTGCGCAAGATAAAATTAAAGATAAAGTTGAAGAATTTAAGAAAAATACCGATGAAATTACTTTAGATAAAAGCACAAGCTGGTGGATGCTTGCAAAGAAGAATTTGCAAGATGTCGGTATTCAAAATCCTACAAATAAACAAATTTATGAGCGTATAGGTGTTTTAACAGCTTTGAATGAGGGGAAAGAGCCTGTTGCAGGTACAAAATTTAACATGCCAAAGGTTGCAGATGTTGAAGTTGCCGCTCAAGACAAAGAAACTACTGAAACAAAACCTGAAGAAAAATCGGAAACAACAGAAACTGCTGAACCAAAAAACAATACTCAAGAGCCGCCAGACCCAACAAATAAAAATAATGCAGCTACAATGGAGACGGTTGCAACTCAAATACAAGCGGCAGTTCCAAATGCAGCAGTTGAAGTTATCGATCTTTCTGCTAAATATATAGATAAATTAAAAGAGTTAAAAATTCCTGAAGACGTTATCAATCGAGGTGATACGGCAATAAAAAAATATGCGAAAGAACATAATATAACCCTTCCGAAGAAAGAATAATGAAAATATACGGCGGAGCAAAATTATTGCTCCGTTTGTTTTATCCCATCAGAAGCACAAAATGCGGTAGACCAGCAATTTTGCAAGTTATACCCTCCGCAAAACCCGTCTATGTCAAGAACTTCACCACAGAAATATACTCCGTTAATTAATTTTGACTCTAACGTTTTGGGGTTAACTTCTTTTAAATCAACTCCGCCGGAAGTTACAACTTCACCGCCTTTTGCCGTTCCGATAACTGTTACTTCGAAATCATTCAATTTGTCTAATATTAAGTCTCTTGTTTTGCCGTTTATCATATGACATTTTGTATCACAATCAATATTTAAATTGTTCAAAATATATTCTGCAAATGATTTTGGTACAAATTCCGCAATAAGATTTTTTATGCTTTTATGCGAATTTTGGTTTAGTTTATCTTGTAAATTTATCTCACCTATCAAATCAAATGCCAATTTATAAGGAAATTTTTCTCTGGCTTTAATCGACGAAATTTTGTATATCAAAGGCCCAGATAGGCCGTTATGGGTAAATAATAAATCATCAGTATTCCCTTCGCAGTTTACAGCTTTTATACTTACACCGCTTAGGTTTGAAAAATTTTCTTTTGTTTTTAATGCAGTAAGTGCAGGTTTAGGATCTATAATACTGTGACCTAAAAATTTTGCTATGTCATATCCTGAATGTCCGCCTATTGCGATAACAATTTTGTCGAAATGATAGCTTCCGCAGTCTGTAACTATAGTCAACGGACTAGTATTTACTCTAAGAACGGTTTCTTTTTTGAATTTTGTTTTGCTTAAACTTTTAAGAAATTTTTCTCTAACATCTGCCGAGCTATTTGATTTTGGGAAAATTCTCATATCATCTTGGATATATGCAGGTACTCCGATTTTTTCAAATAAATCAATAGTATCTGTGGTGGAAAATCTTGAAAAAACAGAATATAAAAACTTTTCACCTCTAGGGTAATTTTTACATAACTCTTTAAAATCAAATTCTGCGTGTGCAAGATTACATCTTCCGCCACCAGTAGGAAGAATTGTTCCTAAAGGTTTATTACATTCAAAAACAGTAACCTCACAATAGTTTTGTAAAAAATATGCACAGCAGCATCCGGCAGGGCCGCCGCCAATAATCCCAACCTTAAATATCGACTCTTGTCCCATACAAAAATACCATTTCAGGGTTGTCTAAGTCGTTATGCAATTCGCTTATAGTTTTATGCATTACAGGATGTTCAAAGTCAGGTATAAGTTCCAAAAGAGGAACAAGAGTAAATGCTCTTAGATGTAAATATTTGTGCGGAATTATTAAATTCCCGTCATTAATAATTTCTTTGCCGTAAAATAAAATATCTATATCAATTGTTCTATCTGCATATCCGGAGGTCTCTTTAGGAGTTCTGCCGAGTTGTTTTTCTATTCGTTGGCATTCCGTTAGCAATTCTGTAGGTGTTAATGATGTTTTAACCTCTACTACGGCATTTACAAACCACGTTTTTGTTGTCATATTCCACGGTTCAGTTTCGTAAAAAGCGGAAGTTCTAATAATAGAAATATTTTCAGTCAAACCTAACAGGCTTGTTGCCTGTTGAATATAACCTATTCTATCTCCTTGATTAGACCCTAAACTTAAATAAACTATTGCCATATAGCTATTGTAGAAGTTTTACCATACATTGTCAAGAATGAATAATTCTGAAATTTAGTCGTTATTTTCGACATTCTTTGTCATAATTAATTTCTTTTTGTCAAATTCAATTTCAACTTCGTCTGTTTCCGGATTGATTTCTAATATTTCAAGCATTGTTTTGGTAAACAACATTGCCCAGCTATTACCTATTTTTGTAAATTTTTTTTTTCATATTATTTCCTTTGTTTTAACAAATAATTTATAGAAACACAAAATCAACATTTTTTGCAAATGAAAAAATGAGAAAATTTGCAAGAAAAAATAGTATTTAATTTAAAATTTTTTATTAATACTTACAATTTTTGTCTCAAAACGGTATTTGCGCCTTGAGAAGATACAAACAGCATATCTCCGTCAACATGCAAGCAGTATGGTTTTTGTATATTGCTTATAAATGTTGTGATACTTCCTGCAGGTGTTATTTTTATAACATTATTTGCGTTATAGTTTGCGGCGTATATGTTGCCGTTACTATCTGATGCTATATCTATAGGCCCGTTTAGGTTTGTTTTTACAAAATCGCTTTTGGCGCCGTTTGGAGTAATCTTTGTTATAGAATTACTACTGAAACTTGCAACGTATAAATTTCCTTGTTTATCTGTAGTTATGCCGGTAGGACTTGCAATGCCTGTATATGTTCCGTTTGTTTGAGGAATTTTAGGCATATTAGCAGCGGCTTGTGCTTCCAGTTCTTTTGAAATTGTGTACAAATCCGTATTCATTGTATTTGCCAGTGCTTCTGCTTTTGAATATAATTCGCTGTTTCTTGGAATAATTGCAAGATATTTCTTTGCGTTGTTGTATTGTCCAAGTTTGGCACTTAAAGATGCGGCATTATATACTGCCTCATAATCGTTTGGCTGACGCACAATTATCTGTTTGAACACGCTTAAGGCTTCTGCATTATCATTCATTTGTTGAAGAATAATACCAAGGTTGTAATAAGCATCTACATAATTTGAATCAACGGCAATAGCTTTTTTAAATAAATCAATTGATTCTTCATATTTTCCGTTACGGTAGGCATCTACCCCTTGATTGTAATACAATTTAGCTTCGTTGCTTACATCTGCCGAGGCAATGGTGCATGTCATTAATGCAAAAACACATGCTGTTGTAAAAATCTTTTTAATCATACTTAAATCTCACCTAATTCTTCTATTAACTTAGCATTTTTGGATGCAAATTTTTCTCCTCTTGCTATAATAGCAAGTTTTAAAATATTTGCAAGGTTTATTGCATTTAAAGATTTATAATTATCCGGTAATCTTAAGCTCCAATTTGCATCTCCTGAGGTTCCGGGTCTGTTGTATACATCATAGATATTGAAATAATCCGTAAAGAATATCTGAATATTTTCTGCTTTTGATGCAAACAATTCAACTAATTTTGTCTGTGCTAAGAATTCAGCATTTTTTGTTAATTCAACAATAAGAGCATCTTTATCACTCCAGTCAGGGAAATCCAAATCCTCTACCAGATTTTTCACATGCAAATAGCCTTCATGAGTGTTAATCATTGAATCTGCCCACATTTTTATAGGTTCATTATCGTGGGTGCCGACCATAGCCCAGCATCTTTCATTGATATTTTTGCATCTGTATGGATCTTCAGGTTTTTCAGGTTCTGTGAACTGTGTTAATTTCATGCCCTGCAAGTTATATGCTTTCATAACAGCGGCGACAGGGTTTGTTAATGTACCCAAGTCTTCGCAGACAATTGCATCTTTATCAAGACCTTCTTCTTTTGCTGCTGCAATAACTATTTTTTCTATCAATCTGCCGTATAGTTTGATTTGTTTTTCTGTTAAATGTTTTACACGTTTTTCTTTATCTGCAGGAATTTCAGGATCTAAATCATCCAGAGAAGGAATTGCAAATTTCTTTAAAAATTCGTGTTCCGGAGATGAATATAATCTGCCTGCGCCATCTTCAATTTTAGGTTTTTTGCCTGATTTATATACCCACGGATCAATTAAACCTACAATGTGGTCAATTCTAACACCACCCGGATTTTCCTTGAACATCTTTTTGTATAAGTTTTTCATCAAAATTCCGCCATCATCAAGTGAGCCGTCAGCTTTGAATAATTTTTCAGGATTCATTACAGGGAAACCCCAAGCTTGTCCGTCTTTTGAGAAGTAATCAGGAGGGCAGCCAAGCATCCAACCTTCTAAAAATAGTGACTGATATGCCCAGCAATCTCTGTCAGAAAATGCTACCTGACGGTCTGCTATCATTTTGATGTTCTTTTTCTTTGCATATTTTAAGGTTTCTTCATTTTGTTTATTTAATACAAATTGTACAAACTTGTAAAAATCTATATCATCTGCATATTTTTTAGAAATTTCGTCTATTCTTTTACCATATTCCAGTTGTTGCTCAATAGATTTTGGATTGAACAAATTTTTATCTGTTTCGGAATCCCATAAAGGCCAATAGTCATTGCCATGTTCTATTGAAAGAGCTTCATATAAACTGTCTTTATCAAGCCAAGAGTCATTTTCTCTTTTGTATATGGAGAATTCTTTCATTAATTTTTTGTCATCTTTAGACTTAAAATTTTCCCAAGCTTCACGAAGCGCTTCATCTTGTTTTTTATATATGTATGAGTATGCAGTTTTGTTTGTATCTTTGTTAGGATTGTTTAAAACGATATCATTATAAGTATTAACAGACAATATGTTTAACCATTCATCCTGAGTAAGTTGTTTCAAATCAATAAATAAAGGATTGCCGGAAAAAATAGTACCTGTGTACGGAGAAGAATCACAACTTTTAGTTTTACCTGCAGGTCCAAGTTGAATTGAGGTAAAAATTCCGCTAGCCCAATCAATTATTTCTTTTCCTGCACCGGAGTTTATTGAACCAAAACCAGTATTTTCATTTTCCTTTGCCGGAAAGCTTCCGTTATGCATAATAAATGCTAAATTTTTTTTATCCAAAACTTTCAAAGCTTTTTCAATAGTTTTGACAGTATTATTCTCCAAAGTGCAAACCATTAACCTTTTCTCCTTATAACTATAACCACAAACAGATACTAACATGAGCATAGGATATTATCAAGTATGCACTAATACTACTACAGGTTATATAAATTCAATTACTACAATTTCGGGACGGCAATTAAATCTCAGCGGTAAAATGCTTGTACCTAAACCTTTTGAAACAAACATTTTATGTCCATTACCTTCTTTTAATCCATATGCATATTTTTTACCATATTGTGATGGAACTAAAAGAGGAGGTATCATTGGAAAAACAATTTGTCCTCCGTGGGTATGCCCTGCAAGTGTCAGCATTACAGATGTAGGTACTTGAGGAAAAATATCCGGAGTGTGAGTTAATAAAATTATATTCTCATTTGCACCGTTTACAGCTTTAAAAATATCCGGATTTCCTGTTTGCATATCCTCAACTCCGGCAATAGTATAATTATCTATGTTCTTATTGGAGTTTTCCAAAACGGTTATATTGTTGTCTTCCAAAGCTTTTATAACTTCATATTTTCCTTGCCACCCGTCATGGTTACCCAAAACCGCATATACTCCTTTTTGTGATTTTAAATTTTTTAATTCTTTTGCAATTTTTTCTATAGGGAGTGTCATATTTTTTCTGTGACTGTTTACGTAATCTCCGCCTAACAATATAATATCAGGGCTTTGTGTGTTTATTTTGTCAACTGTTTTTCTTAATCTGTTTATTTCATACGGCTTTATATGAAAATCGCTTGCAAAAACTATTTTTAAACCTTTTAATTTTTCATTTTGTATTTTTAAATTTGTTATCTGAATTAAATTAGGTTCTATAAAAAATGCCCATAGACCTGACAAAAGTATTATAGTGATTATTGTATAAATAAAATATTTCATAACTATTATTCTATAACAAATATTTGTTGTAGAATTTCATTATGAAGAAAAATTTAGTGTTAATTGGCATGATGGGATGCGGTAAAACAACTGTAGCAAAAGAGTTAGACGGGCTATTGCCTGAATATTTTTTTGTAGATATTGATGAAGAAATAGAAAAATCTACCGGTAAAAAAATATCTGATATTTTTTTAAAGTATGGTGAAAAACATTTTAGAGTTTTGGAGAATGATAAAATTAAACAATTTTCTGATAAACAAAATCTTATAATATCTCTTGGCGGAGGTGCTTTTGAAAACAAAGATAATAGGGATTTAATGATGAAGAATTCAAATGTTATTTATTTAAAAACTTCACCGAAAATAATTTTTGACAGAATAAAAAATGAATTTCACAGACCCTTATTGAAAAATAATTCAATAGAGAGAATATTAGAAATTCTGAAAAAACGCGAGCCAAATTATTTAAAATCTAATATAATAATAGAAACAGATAACAAAACACCTAAAGAAATTGCAAAAGAAATTATTGAGGTACTTAATGATTGATTTAAATGTACAAATAGCACGCAGCGAAAATTATTATCCGATACATATTTTTCAAGACAGCATAGAAAATTTGAAAGCGAAAATATTGATGAATATGCAAGGCAGAAGATTTTTAGTTGTTATATCAGATAAAGTTGAAAAACTTTATGGAAAAATTTTACGATTTAATAATGCGGAAAAAATTGTATTAAAAGATGGTGAAAAAGAGAAAAGTTTTGCTAATTATAAAAAAATACTTGATAAAGCGCTGAAAATGAAATTAACAAGAAAAGATGCAATTATTGCGATAGGTGGAGGCGTTGTAGGAGATATTGCCGGATTTGCAGCATCTACATATATGCGTGGAATTGACTACATTCAAGTTCCGACAACTCTTTTAGCATGTGTTGACAGTTCTGTCGGTGGCAAAGTCGCTATTAATACAAAAGACGGGAAAAATTTAATAGGTTGTTTTTATCAGCCTAAAGCCGTTTATATAAATTTGAATTTTTTACAGACATTGGATGAACGTCAATATAAATCAGGATTAGGCGAAGTTGTTAAATATATCTTTATTGAAAAAAGTTGCAATTGTCGTGATGAATTTAATTTGTTGAACTTTATAAACGAAAATAGTGAAAGTATTATTTCTCGCAATTTAAATATTTTAGAAAAGCTTATATATATATGCTTAAGGTTAAAAGTTTCTGTAGTTGAGCAAGATGAAAAGGAAACAGGTTTAAGAAAAATATTGAATTTTGGGCATACATACGGGCATGCTGTTGAAAGCATAACAAAATATAAAAAGTATACTCATGGCGAAGCCGTTGTTAAAGGCATAAAATTCGCATTTAGTCTTGCTGAACAAAAAGGACTTGTGGACAAAAATTATGCATATATGGCAAATGATATTTTAGATAAATTCGGATTTAAAAACGTTGCAGCACTGCCTCAAGAAAAAATTATAAATACAATGAAATTAGATAAAAAAGCCGATACAGGGCTTATCAATTTTATTTTGCCGACCGACTATGGTGTTGTTAAAGAAATAGCTCTAAATGATAAAGAAATTTTTATTTAATTAGTTTTATTGCGTTTAAAAAAATTTTTCAAGCTATGTTTTTCTTTTTGTTTTTGAGTATACTCAGCCTGAGTTATGGCTTGCCCGAATGGTTTTAGAGCAGTTTCTTTTTGTTTATGTTCAAGAGCTTTCAAATCTGCTCGTTTTAAT
>Ga0256405_10008823_pt1 | contig 14155 bp, 12 predicted proteins | sample RumenRJG_02DNA_FD_189096 | JGI IMG/M metagenome (GOLD analysis project Ga0256405, IMG submission 189096) | Bovine rumen microbial communities from Lethbridge, Alberta, Canada - RJG_02 | ecosystem: Host-associated > Mammals > Digestive system > Stomach > Rumen | place: Canada: Alberta...
ATCAAGTTCGATAGCAACTTTATGGTCTAAAGCATTCTTAAAAGCTTTTAGTCCATTCTCAGTAAAGGACTCGTTATGGAGTCCTCTATGAGCAATGCCATCTAAAAATAGAGGATTAATATTTTCAATAAATCTTTCTTTCTTCATATTAATCTTCTTCTTGGCCAAAAGCTTCTAAGCCTTTAGCGATTGTTGTTTTCTTGTTTTGCACATTTTTAATAAAGAGGAAAATAACTGCTGCACCAAGTGAACATGCAAGTCCATAGAATGGAAGCGAATCAAATCCAAATCCTTCATTGAGTAATAATAAACCAAGTAAAACTGGAGTAAGAGTTTGGGCTGCCATTGATGATGCATAATAGTAACCAGTGTAACGCCCTATCTTTTCGGAGTTACATAGTTCAACAACCATTGGGAAGGAGTTAACATGAACTAAGCTCATGCCTAAACCTTTAATAAACCAAACGATATAGATAACGATTGGGAATGAACCGCCTGCTGCTGCACCTTGTAAAACTGTGAAGTTCATGACTCCCCAGAAAGCATATGCTGCAACGGTCATGAATAAACCAGAAAGTAATGTCCATTTTCTTCCAATTTTTGAAGCAATAATGCCACCAAGAGCAAATCCAACAACTGAACCAACACCACCAACAATTGTGTTGATAGCATTTGATCTTGTTGATGCACCAAGGAAATAAACGGTATAGTTACCCATAAATGTAGCAATACCATTGTCTGCCATGAACCACAAGAATTCTGCTGCTAAAATAAGTAGCAACATATTTCTATTAGCTTTAGATAATACTTTTGTATCTTCAGTAACTTTGTCGACGAGTTCACTTTCTTGGTCGCCTCTTCTCATATCATCTGCAACTTCACGAGCAATTTTGTTCTCTTTGACTGTGAAGAATAAGACAAGAGCAGAGATAAGCATTAAAACAGAAGCAACGATAAATGGAATCATGATAACCCAAAGTTGTCCTTCTCTTTCAGGATGTACTTGAGCACCATTTTTATAGGATTTACCTAAATATTCACTTAAAACGAATACCATGCCTACTAATGTAGCAAAGAATCCACCAATATAGCCCATGATATTGATGATACCGTTAGCTTTTGAACGAAGTGGTTTTGGTGTCATATCTGGCATAAGAGCAACAGCAGGATTTCTATACATCATTGCGAAGAAAACAACAATTGCCATAATGCTGATGACGCCAGCTAAATTATTAAAATGGAAAAGAACAGGAATAAATGGGAATGCGATAGCACAAACCAAAGTTCCTACCATAATGTATGGCATTCTCTTTCCAAATTTAGTGTGAGTTTTATCACTTAATCTTCCAAAAATAGGAAGCATAATCAATGCGGCTAAATTATCTAAAGCCATAACACAGCCAACAACATATTGAACATCTTCTGCATTTGTTGTACCAAATGCTTTCATGAAAAGTTCACTTAAGAATGTAGGACACCATGTGTCATAAACTTGCCATAAGAGCAAGATGCCAAAAAACGCAAAACCAATCAAAAAAGTTCTTTTTAGATTCAACTTCAAAGGTGATGCGCTTCCTTGTGTACCATTAGTACTCATAATAACGTTCCTTTCACTAATTATTTTGTGATTTCGACTAAAGTCGAATTTCTAACATAAATATTTTAAACCATATTATGAATGATTAGTATCTAAAAATTGATTTTATCAATTTAATATCAACACTAAAAAGGTAATTATAAATACTCGAATTTTACTCTCTTCTTGGCATTACATTTAAAAAAACATTGCAAAAGTCCATTATTTTTTAATTTTTTGCGGTTTATAGTAGCTAATTTTAAATTAAAAACATTTGCAAAGAACAATTCCAGATACTCACTAATTACAAATTTAAATTTATTAACTATAATAGTTAATAAGATGAAAAGGTCGTTGTTTTTAGTTTCATTATCTTCGCTTTTCTTACTTGTAGGATGTACAAGTGCTATTCAAAAAGATAAACAAGTAAATCCTGAACCAAGCGAAGATCAACCAAAAGGACCATCAACACAAAAAGAATATCTTGATATTCTAAATAAAGCTGTTGATATAGATTTTAATAAGGCCGAACTACAACTAGATTTAGCTGGGTCGCTTGCATTTGACTTTAATCTTGACGAAAATGATACAATTTCGATTAAATCCGATAGTTTTTTAGCTGAAATAAAAGCAAACAACCTCCCTTTAGCCAAAGTAGAAAACGAAGAGTTCATTTCTGCAATCGGTGATATCAATTTTGCTACTGAAATGACTTTTGAAGACCTCCAACTTATAGCGACAAATAGCGAAGAAGACTATTCAACTTCAATTAGTGATATCAAAACATCTCTATATTTCGACGATTATTCAATTTATTTAGATATTCCTAACGAAATTTCTTCTTTTGCTATTGATAATATCATTGATAGACTCTCAGATAGTGAGTTTTATGACAAAGATAAAATCAAAGAATTACTAAATGATGAGAGAAAATTCAAATACGTTTTAAATCAAGAAGAATTACCATTAGACCAAGTAGTCGATTTTTTAGAGCTTAGAACATACGCTTCAATGTACTTCAAGATTTATAATGAGATATATTCTGATATATTTGAATTTAGTGGAAAAGATGACAAATTTGCCGCAAAAATCCCATTAAATTATTCAAATATAAAATTTTTATATGATTTACATAAGAGCGAAGATGCACCAATTTTAGAGGAAGAAGACTTCAAAAAATTCTTTAGAGTGACTGAAGACTCTTACATTCAACTTAACTTTACTTCTACTGCTGTTGAGTCTTTAGATATTTGCGCAACAGGTAATTTTGACATTGATCAATATAACATTCTAACTTCAAATACCGAAGAGGCCAGTGAAGTTGGTTATAGCAAAAACATCGATTTCTCTATTGCCGCTTCTCTTACAATACCAGAGTACACTCAACTTATTTTCCCTAAAGATTTAGAGAGTTATAAAGACTTAACTGAACTTATTAACACCGCCATCAAGATAAAAGAGCGGCTTGACTCATTGGATGAAGAAAAATTGAGTGACATTTCATCTATTATTTAGTTAAAATAATATAGCTGCGGGTATGGCGTAATTGGTAGCCGCGATAGACTCAAAATCTATTAGTTGCGAAACTGTGTCGGTTCGAGTCCGACTACCCGCACCAACAAGTTTCGCGTGAATCTGGATTTCTTCCAGATTTTTTGTTTCAAGCCAATGACGCAAGCTTTTTAAATCTACTTTTATCTTTATCAATAATTTATAATTAAAGATAGAAATATTTTTCAACACATCATTTCGATAACGAAAGGAGAAACAATGAAAAACAAACGTTTGTTAATACTTCCTTTAGTTGTTCTTACGGTGTCATCATGTGCAATAAATGTACATCACGAAACAAGTGATTACATTTTGACTTTAAAACACGAAAAAGAAGATTTAAGAATCTTACAATTAACTGATCCACACCTATCAGCTAAAGATGATGACGAAGCACATTATGCAATCATGCAAAAGACAATTGATAAAGCTGGCGAAATTGACTTAATTGTTGTTACTGGTGATTTATTTACTTTTGCTTCAAAAGAAACTGCAAAGCACTTCTTCAGTTTTTTAGATTCACAAGGCTGCCCATGGACAGTTACATTTGGAAATCACGATGAACAATGTTCATTCTCAATCGACTGGATGACAAAAACTTTAAATGAATGGGGCAGCAATTGCTACTTCATCGACCAACAAGACGACGATGTCACAGGAAACTGCAATTTTGTAATCAATGTTATGCATGGCGAAGATTTGTTCGAACAATTATTTATCATGGATAGTAACCGTTACTACTTTGGTAGTTCATTTGGATATGACTTCTTCAAACAAGACCAAATCGATTGGTATAGTAGAGTCGTTCACGATACAACTATTCAATATGGATTAACTGATTCACTTATGTTCTATCATATTCCACTTCCAGAAGTTAATGATGCTTGGAACGCTGCTCAAGAAGACCCATCTTTATTAAAACATGGCTCAAAAGGTGAAAAATGTTGCCCTCCAGATATAAATTCAGGATTCTTTGATGTAATCGATGAATTAAATAGCACAAAAGGCATGTATTTTGGACATGACCACGTTAATGATTTTGCTGTAACATATAAAGACGTTGATTTCGTATATGGAGTTAAATCAACTAATAGAATCTATTTTGATAAAGCAAAACTTGGTGGTTTAGTGATAAACGTTAAAAAAGACCACTCACTTGTTTATGAACAAATCTTCACTACATATGAGGAGGCAACAAAATAATGAAACTCACTAAGAAAATGACAATTATTTGTCTAGCTTGTTTGGCAGTTATTGCCTCAATGGTTACTTTCTTAAGTAACAATTATTTGGCAAACGATATTGCTAATATTGCCGCTATTGGAAATAATGGAACAATTATTGCTTCTTTACCAATAACATTTATGGCATCTATCGTTCTTGCTGCGTTCTTCTACATTCTAAGACTTTATAAATATCCATTTATTAAAAAGAGATTATCTACTTTCTATATGTATTTAATCGGATCTTTATCACTTCTTGGAATAATTACTTCAATTTTAACTGGAACTGTGGTTTATGGTTCTTTCTTAGACCCATATCCATTCACCTGTTATACATTAATTAACTTAATTCTTCATTCATTAGTATTCATATCATGTTTATATGCAATCATTTTCTGCTTAAAAAGAGTTCCAGAAGATGAGGGAGGATCAATAATGAGTGCTAAACACATCTTTATAACACTTGGCTGGGTAATGTTTGCTGGATTTGTCTTCAATAGATTTGGCGCATTATTATTTGGTTGGATGTTCATTCAATGGAGAACTTTATATTTCACACTCCCATTCTATATGTCATTAGCCATCCCAATGTTCATCGGTGCCTACAAAATGTTAGTAGACTTTGAATTATTAACATTAAAAAAGACAAAAATGTTCACATTAGCTTGCCTTAGTGGCTTAACATTAGGATTCTTCATTTATAACGTTGCTGTCGGCTTTACTAACACAACATTTATCTCAGCTATCAGCGCATGTTTACCACTTGAAAGACTTGCTTCATTACCTATTGAGTTACCTCTTCATTTAGTTATTCAAATAGCAGTTCTTACAATTCTTTGGGTTCAACTACTTAAAAAGAAAATAATTGAAGAAGAAAAAGAGTAAACTAAAAAGGAAGTTAATCTTCCTTTTTCTTTTATTTTTATAAAAATATCTGACTTTTACAGCGTTTTTGCTATTTTTGAAGCCTTTCATGAATAGCTTTCGCTGCTTTTTTGCCTGCTCCCATTGCAAGAATTACAGTTGCTGCCCCGGTAACTGCATCTCCTCCAGCAAAGACATTTTCTTTAGTTGTTTCTAAACTTTCTTCATAAACAATTAAACAACCATGTTTATTGACTTCAATGCCAGGAGTTGTATCTTTGATTAAAGGATTTGGACTTGTTCCTAAAGCCATGATAACTGTATCAACATCTAAAATATATTCACTATTTGGAATTTCTATTGGTCTTCTTCTTCCAGAGACATCTGGCTCTCCAAGTTCCATTCTGATGTTTTTCATACCACAAACATTGCCATAATTAGGGTTTGTTTTTGGGTTTCCATCTAAATCTGCAAGAATTTCCACTGGATTTTCAAGTAATCTGAAGATAATTCCTTCCTCTTCGGCGTGTTCAACTTCTTCCTTTCTAGCAGGAAGTTCTTCTTTGCCTCTTCTATAAACACAATAAACAGTTTCAGCACCAAGTCTTAATGCAGATCTTAATGAGTCCATCGCAACATTACCGCCACCAACGACTGCAACTTTTTTACCTTTAAAAATTGGAGTTTCACTATCTTCTTTATAAGCTTTCATTAAATTGATACGAGTCAAGAACTCATTTGCACTATAAACACCCTTGTAATTTTCTCCAGGAATACCCATGAAACGTGGTAATCCTGCACCAGTTCCAATGAAAATCGCCGCAAAACCCTCATTTTTTATTAATTCTTCGATTGAAATAACTCTTCCGATAACCATGTTGGTAGCGATTTTTACGCCCATCTTTTTAAGTCCTTCAATTTCGTGTTGAACTATATCTTTTGGTAATCTGAACTCTGGAATACCATACATCAAAACACCACCAGCAACGTGAAGCGCTTCAAAAATTGTTACATCATATCCAAGTTTTGCTAAATCAGTTGCACAGCTAAGACCACTAGGACCTGAACCAATAATAGCAACTTTGATTCCGTTCTTTTTAATTTCAATATTTTCTTCTTTACCGTTTAAACGATGATAATCAGCAACAAATCTTTCTAATCTTCCAATTGCGACAGGTTGAGATTTTATAATTTCACCATTTTCTTTCTTTTGAACTTTGCCATCAATAATCAAAGGTGTCGCACCCCTTGCACATTTGCCTTCACATTGATTCTCTTGAGGACAAACTCTACCACAAACTGCGGGTAAAGAGCTTGACTCTGTAATAACTTTATATGCACCTTCAATGTCTCCTTCAACAATTCTTCCAATAAATTCAGGAATATTGATTGAAACTGGGCAACCTTCAACGCATTTTGGTGCGTTGCAATCCATACATCTATCAGCTTCTGCTAAAGCTTGTTCATATGTGTAGCCTAAAGTGACTTCTTTGAAATTTCTTGCTCTAATTTTAGGGTCTTGAGTTGGCATTTCGTTTTTATAGCCGCTTTTGTTGTAATTCGTTCTCATAATTACCCCTCTTTTTTGTTAAGTAAGTTACATGTTTCTTCGTATTTATGTTTTTCCCAATCACGATACATAGCATTTCTTAACATTGCATTATCAAAATCAACTTCGTGGCCGTCAAAGTCTGGTCCATCGACACAAGCAAATTTAATCTTTCCACCAACAACAATTCTGCAACACCCACACATACCAGTTCCATCAATCATAATTGGATTCATGCTAACTGTTGTCTTAATTCCATATTTTTTAGTTACTTCACAAACGAACTTCATCATAATTAATGGTCCAATTGCAATAACATCATCGTATTTTTCACCTTTTAGGATTTCTTCTTCTAAAGCTTTAGTAACTAAACCTTGATTTCCCCAAGTCCCATCATCACTCATTTTGATAAATTTTGATGAATTCTTTTCAAATTCATCTTCTAAAATGACAAGATCTTTGTTTCTAAAACCACAAATTGAGGTTACATCACATCCTTTATTATGTAATGCTTCAACAATTGGTAAGGCAATAGCACATCCAGCTCCCCCTCCAATGACACAACCTTTTTTTATATGATCTAATTTTGATGGTTTGCCTAAAGGACCAACAAAATCTTCAATGTAGTCGCCTTCATTTAATGCATCTAATTTGAGTGTTGATGAACCAACAATTTGGAAAATAATTGAAACACTTCCTTTTTCTTTGTTGCATTTTTCAATTGTAAAAGGAATACGTTCTCCTTCAGTATCAACACGTAAAATAATAAATTGTCCAGGTAATCCTTTTGATGCAACATAAGGTGCATCAATCTCAAGCAAAGTGATTGTAGGATTAAGTTTTTCTTTTTTTAAAATCTTATACATAATAGACTCTCGAAACAATTATACCAACTTTAGTGAAAAAGTCTTTATAAGGATTATGTATAGTTATGAAAATTTTAAAAAATAATGGACTTTTGCGCAGTTTTTCATAAATTATCTGAATATTTATCATCCAAAATACGTATTTATTAACTTCTTAAGAAGTTAGTGATATAGTGTATGTGGGAGGTATTTTTATGAAAACTGCTGCAAAAATTATGAATATTATTGGTAGAGTCTATAACATAATTGCTCTAGTCAGTACTATTCTTATGGTAATTGGTGGGGTAGTATGTCTAACAATATCCATTGTTGCTCCTGAAGCAGACATAGTGGAATATGGTGCGACAAGAGAAGCACTTCTTACAGCTTCAATCGTTTTCTTAGTTGTTTCGGCATGCTATTTCTTATCTACACTTGCTTGCTTGATAATCGCAAGTCGCTCATACGCTGCAATTAGAGTTGGTTCAAAATCTAAAGCACCACACATTTTATTGATGGTTGCTGGTATTCTTGGACTTGATATTTTCTATATCTTAGCAGGAGTATTTGGATTAGTTTCATCTAGACGTTAACTAATAAAATTACATTACACACAAAAATCCGACTTTAAAGTCGGTTTTTTATTTTATAAATGGCGCTTTTATAGTAAAATTCCTCCATATGAATGCAGAACATTTAACAGCAAAAGAGCAAAAACAGCTTGACCGTTTGCTTAGAGAAAAGGCCAGACCAAAAGGGAAGTATTATATCTGGTATCTTCTTCTCATTTTAGGACTTATTTACATCATTGATGAGATTATTTCGAATTTGCAAAGCAACCTTTTAAACGAAATCTCTCACTCAATCTTCCCAGATATCTTTAGTGGAACGGATGGAATCGTAAAAGCGGCGGCTCCTTTTGTCACGATTGGAGGTATTGCTACTGCTATTATGGCAATTTCCATGTTCTATAAGCCTTTAGCTGATAGATTTGGAAGAAAACCATTTCTTTTTATCAATACTTTGGGCATGGGTCTTGCGATTGCTTTATGTGCACTTGCAAGAAATAGCAATACATTCGTTTTCTACGTTTTAGGTTTCTTCTTAATGAGATTCTTCGTCACGCCTGATGAACAAGTTGTCTACATTTTTGAAACTGTTCCAGAAAATAAACGTGCAACAGTTTATTCAATTATTAAAGGAATCGCTGAACTTGGCCTCGTTTTAATCTCAATCATGAGATTTACAATTCTTAAAACTGACATTTTTGGTAACTCTGGTGAGTTCGTTGAATATCAAAACTGGAGATACATTTTCTTAATTTGTGCAGGTATTGCAGTAGTTATTTCATTTATTGCGCTTCTTTTTGCAAGAGAAACAGATCCATTCTTAGATACTAAGATTGCTTATCTTCAAAAGACTCCTGAAGAAAGAGAAGAAGAAAATAAAAAACTTAAAATGCATAAAGGTTTCAAAGAAATTGGTTTCTTTAGAGGATTAAAATTAGTTTTATGTTCTAAACAACTTCTTTTCCTTTCGATCGCCACACTTTTATATACAGCAGCAAGTGCTTCTATCTCATATTATCAAACGTTAATTACAAACACAGTTTTTGAAGCTCAAAAACCATTTCTTGGTGAAATTGCCGCAGCAAGTGCTGCTACTTCAAGCTTAAATGAAGCATTATTCATTTATCCATTTACCTGTGCTTTTGTTACTTTAACTTATGGTTTTATTAGTGACAGAATTGGAAGAAAGAAGATTTCAATCGTTCTTTTAGCAATTACCGCTGTTGCATTTAGTTTATTTATTGTCGGCTTGAGACTTGGATGGAACTTCTTTGTTTTAGGTGCGCTCGTTGGTTTATTCCTTGGTGCTTTCTGGTCAGCTGGGGATACTTATATTATGATGGCAAGCGAAAGTGCACCAACAAGTCTTAGAGTTAGTGCTATGACTGTTCATTCACTTTTCTTTGGATTAGGCCAACTTATTTCTTCGCTTGTAGTTATGAGTTTTATTAGACCATTCCAACCAGACTTATATTGTTTAATTGCAACAATTCCATGTTTCATTGGTTCACTAGTTGTTCTTATTCTCTTTGTTAAAGAAACAAAAGGAAGAAAGATTGATGAGATCGAATTGGAAACAAGCTTATTAAAAGAGAAAAAAGGCGAAGAAGACATAGTTGAAATTAGCGAAAACGACGCTAAATAACAATTATTTTCATAAAAACTTAAAAAGCTTTCACCCATTAAGGTTGAAAGCTTTTAAGTCTGCCTTTAATTATTTTGCTATGATTGCATCGATAATTGCTTTTTCTTTTTCGTTGTCTTTTGAGATTGGTTCACCAAAATAATATGCTGCAGCAAGACCTGGTCCAATGTTGCATCCGCCTGCGCATCCGCATGTAAGTTGAATAACTTCTTTTGGTTTAATTTCTTTTCTGATTAATTCAGCGATTTTTGTAGCATTTTCTTTTCTTGCAGTATCCGAAACAAAGATGATTTGGTTTTCTGGATTAACAATGGTTCGTTTGATATATTCTACAGTTGTTTGAATTGCGGCTTGGTTGCCTTTAACTTTTACTAAGACGCCTGCCATACCTTTATCAGTAAAGTCGCCCATAGGTTTTACTCCAACTAATGTGCCCATAAAGGCTTTGCCTTTAGAGACTCTACCTTTTCTTGAAAGGAAGAACAAATCATCCATTGGTCCCATTTGGTGAATTCTAGATTTTGCTTCCTCAGCAAATTTAACTGTTTCGTCAAATGATAAGCCTTCTTCTCTTTTTTGAGCAAGAGTTATAGCGAGTAAACCAATAGCTGTTCCATATCTATATGAGTCAATGACTGCTAATTTTCTATTTGGATATAACTCTTCAAGTTCCTTTTTAGCCATTAAAGCGAAATTATATGTTCCACTAATCGCACTAGAAATTGCGACATAAATAACATCTTTACCTTCTTTGAAGTACTTTTCAAAACATGCCTTATGTTCCTCAACTGAGGCAGGTGAGGTAGTGATGGTGTGTTTTTTATTCTTTAATAGTTTATAAAATTCATCTAAATCAGGGAAAAGCTCACCATCAAGATCACTAAAGCAATCTTTTCCATTAACAACAATGTGTCCTTTGAGATATTCGACGTTGAATCTTTCTCTTATTTCTTTAGTTAAATCACAATTAACATCAGCGATAATTACGTAGTCCATAGATACTCCTTCAAAACGATAATAATTTTATCACAAACTAATGTTTGTGTTACTCAAAATAATTGGAAAATTAAGTGAAATTTGATAAAAACTCCTAACCCTATATGATATAATTCTTTCCATGGACACAGTATTAGCAATTATATTCGGCAGCATCGTAGGACTTTTTGCACTATACCCATTAGTTGCATATCCTTTTATTTCAAATTACATTTATAAAAAACACCTTAAAAGAGCATCAAAGGAAGTTTGGGGAAGAGTTTGTTCCGAACCAAGCGACTACGAACAACATTTGATGTGGGATGAAGGCATCGAATGGGCAAAAGAAAACGAAAAATATAAAAGTGAACACCATATAGTCAATGAAGGGTATAACTTATATGCAGAATATTTCGATTTTGGATTTAAAAAAGCTGTAATTTTCATCGCAGGTAGATGCGAATCGCTTTGTTATGGCTATTATTATGGAAAAGCATATAAAGATGCTGGATATAATCTTTTATTTATCGACAAAAGAGCTCATGGATTAAGTGATGGTGAATACGAAGATTGTGGTCAACATAGTTACATTGACTTAATTGCTTGGGCAAAATATTTAAAAGATAATTATGATTTAACAACGATTGGTATTCATGGAATATGCATTGGTTCTTCAACAGCTTTATTTGCAATGACTGCAAAAGAAAAACCAGATTACTTAAAGTTCATGGTAGCAGATGGAATGTATACAACGTTTAGAGATTCATTTAAACGCCACATGAAAAAAGATATGAGAAGCACTCTTCTTGTATTAGAAGAAATTTGCTTCTGGGGAAAAGTTTATTCTGGTGCAAACTTCTGGACTAAAGGTCCTAAGTATTCAATCAAAAATATGCATTCCCCAATCTTGATGATTTATTCAAAACTCGATCAATTCTCAACCCCAGAAAACGGCAAGAAAATGTTTGATTCTTGTCCAGCCGAATATAAAAAATACGTACTTTTTGAACAAGGTAGACACTCACATGTACGCTTCAATAACCCTGAAAAGTACGATTCAACAATTGCAGAATTTCTTGAAAAAATCGATTAATTAGTTCAAAAAACCTCTAAAACTCGATTATTTTTGTAAGTTTTCAATTAAATCAATCAAATCAGCGATCGTTTTTAAACTTAAAAATTGATCGTTTTTTATTTTAATTTTAAACTCATTCTGAATAGACATTACCATATATAAGAAACCGATAGAGTCTAATCCAAGTTCGCTAAAAATAAGTGTTTCTTCGTTAACATTAGAATATTCAAAAGATGGGTCAATATTAACTTTCTTAAAAATTTCTAATAATTTTGTAAATACTGCCTCTCTATTCATTTTCATATCCCTCTTTGATCGCTAATTGTCTTAAAACAACTATTGCACTTTGTAAGTCTCGTGTCAATTCTCCAACTTTAGCCATATCATTAAAAGTTGAATATTTTATATCCTTAGGATTTATTGGTTTTCCTACAAAAATATGAACTCTTTTGAAATAATTTTTTCTATTACATATATAAATAGGAAGGATTCTTGAACTAGTTTGAACTGATAAGAGGCCAATACCCCTTTTTAGCATCTCAAGACTTGGTTCTACACGATTGATGTGACCCTCAGGGAACACAACAATAGCTTTTTCTTCGTTTAATTTTTCTGCACAATTTGAGATTGCCTCAAAATCAAAAATATCTCTATCAATCTTGATACATCCAATTTCAGTTAAAAGTTTTGTTCTAATCTTTTTATCTTCAAACACTTCTTTTGCAGTTAAGATGTAAACCCTTCTTCTCCAGAAGGTATTTAAACAAATAAGTGGATCTTGGAAAGATCTATGATTAGCTGCAATTAAATAGCGACCATAAATCTTAATAGGCTTTTCGCCTTTTTCTTCAGAATGAATTTTATAAATAAAGAATGGCCAGAATAATATTCTTTCTAAAACTCTTCCTAAATCCATAAAGAAATATTTAAAAGAGAATGTTGGATTTGCTTTTCTTATGTCTTTAAGTTTTTTCAACTCTAAAATCTTATCTTTGACTATATTCGAAAGTCTTTCTAGCTCTTCTGCACTTGGATTTTTTGATGTGCAGTAGTCGCTCAAATAGATTTTTTCACCAACTACAACTCTATTTCTAACTTTTTTAATATAATTGCCATCTGTATAGGTTGGAATAATTGGAGCACCTGTATCTAGAGCCATCTTAACAAATGTTGATGAAAATCTTAAAAGTTCATCATCTTTTTCATAATGTCCCTCAGGGAAAATTAAAACAGTTTTACCTTTTCTTAAAAGTTTTTCGCTTTCTTCAACAAAACCTAGGTCAAAGTTTTCAGAACTTATTCTAATTCCGCCAACTATTTTGAGGACTAAGTTCAAAAATGGATTTTGACGATAGAAAATATCTCCAGTTACTACATATATCTTTTTAAAGAAGAATGTAAAAAAGTAGGCAATATAATCTTTAAAATCTTTATGATTACTAACAATTATCGCTGGTCCTTTAATAGTTCTTGATTGTTTGTACTTATCTTCATAATAGATTTTTCTGCGGTTTAAAATCTTATCGACTAAATAGCCGGTAGTTTTCATTAAAAAGAACGAAATTGGAAATTTCATTGTTTCTGATACTCCTCAATTAGTGTAGCAATTTCGCGTACAGTTAAAGGCGGTTTTTCGACATTTGGCGAAACTTTAATATCAAATTCTTCATAAATTGCTGCAATCAAACCATAATATTCAAAACTATTGCCTCCTAAATCGTAGACAAAATTAGAATCAGGAGTTATTTCTTCTTCTTTTTTGAATGTTGCTTCAGAGAATAATTTAATTAGTTTTGAATATATTTCCTTATTTTCAATATTTATGTTATTTTTTTTAAAATCTTTTAATTCAAAAATCTTAATATTTTTTGTTTCGATATTCTTTAAAATGTATTTTCTGCTTACTTTTATCGCGTTTGGGTTCATTATGTGGTCATGAGTAAAGAAAATCTTCTTAACCTGCATTGATAAATCAATAATTTTGTTTTGTTTTTTAACAATCTCTTCTATTTCGTTCATTTCTTCAAATGGTAAAGCTGAAGAAACTTCTAAAATAATAGAAAGCTGATTGTTTATACCTAAAACAGAAAAGTTAAGAACGTTTTCCTTAAATGCGAAGAATTTTTCGATGTCATCAGGATTAATATTTTCACCATTATCACCAATAACAATGTCGGATTTTCTTCCTAAAATATAATATCTTCCATCAGAGTCTTTCTTGGCTAAATCTCCAGTCGCGAACCATTCATCAATAGTTTTGTGTTCGCCATTTATGATTATTTT
>Ga0256405_10008824_pt1 | contig 14153 bp, 7 predicted proteins | sample RumenRJG_02DNA_FD_189096 | JGI IMG/M metagenome (GOLD analysis project Ga0256405, IMG submission 189096) | Bovine rumen microbial communities from Lethbridge, Alberta, Canada - RJG_02 | ecosystem: Host-associated > Mammals > Digestive system > Stomach > Rumen | place: Canada: Alberta | collected...
ATCGCTTTGAACCTCACGAAGCATGTAATCCTGAACAGCTCTAACACCCTTAATGTCAATAATATCATGTGGGTTAACAGAACCTTCTGTTAATTCTTCACCCTTCTCAATTACCTGACCATCACGTACCTTGATACGAGAACCATAAGGAATTAGATATCTCTTCTCTTCGCCATCTTCACCAATTACGGCTACTTCTCTCTGCTTCTTATTCTCCTTGATCTCAATAGTTCCTGCAATCTCAGAGATAATAGCAAGTCCCTTAGGCTTTCTTGCCTCGAAAATCTCTTCTACTCTAGGAAGACCTTGAGTAATATCGTTACCGGCAACACCACCTGTATGGAATGTTCTCATTGTAAGCTGTGTACCTGGCTCACCGATTGACTGAGCAGCAATAATACCAATTGCTTCACCAACCTGTACGGCATTACCAGTAGCCATGTTAGCACCATAACATTTTGCACATACACCCTGACGAGAGCGACATGTAAGGATTGTTCTAATCTTAATCTTAGCCTTCTCCTTAACTGTAGGATTATCCTTCTCAGCCTGGATTAGATCAGCGAATAACTTACCGTCTTCGTTAACACCCTTAGTTACAATTGCCTCAGCTCTACGAGGTGTAATCATATGATTAGCCTTGACGATTACATTGCCATCTGCATCACATATTGTCTCACAAGAGAATCTTCCTGTGATACGCTCCTGCAATGACTCAATCTCTTCACGACCTTCCATGAATGCCTTAACATACATTCCTGGCATCTCTTCATTATTATCTTCAGCACAGTCTCTCTCTCTTACGATTAACTGCTGTGATACATCAACAAGACGTCTTGTAAGGTATCCTGAATCGGCTGTACGAAGAGCTGTATCTGATAGACCTTTACGAGCACCATGCGCAGACATGAAATACTCTAATACATCAAGACCCTCTCTAAAGTTAGACTTGATTGGAAGCTCAATAGTACGACCTGTTGTATCAGCCATAAGACCACGCATACCGGCAAGCTGCTTAATCTGCTTGTCAGAACCACGGGCTCCTGAATCAGCCATCATATGGATATTGTTGTATTGATCAAGACCTGATAACAGCTCATGTGTAAGAACGCTATCAGTGTCTTCCCATACAGTAACAACATCTCTATAACGTTCTTCTTCTGTCATCCAACCACGCTTATATCTCTTAGAAATCTCTGCAACTGTCTTCTCAGCTTCTGCAATAAGCTCAGCCTTCTTAGCAGGTACAGTCATATCTGAGATAGATACTGTCATAGCTGCCTGTGTTGAATACTTATATCCCATGGCCTTAATATCATCTAATACTTCTGCAGTCTTAGTTGCACCATGAGTATTAATAACTTTCTCTAATATCTTCTTAAGCTGCTTCTTACCAACAAGCTCATCAACTTCAAGAACAAGCTCATTACCAGGAATTGTTCTGTCAACCATTCCTAAATCCTGAGGAATAATCTCGTTGAAGATTAGTCTTCCTACTGTTGACTCGATAATTCCAGATAATACTTCGCCGTCAACCTCCTTAGAGATACGAACCTTAACTCTCTCATGAAGCGATACTGCTTTGTTCTCGTAAGCAAGAATAGCCTCGTTAATATTCTTGTATATCTTCATCTCATTTTCTTCAGGAACAATTCTCTCCTGTGTAAGATAGTAGATACCAAGAACCATATCCTGAGATGGTACCGCAACAGGACCACCATCAGAAGGCTTAAGTAAGTTGTTAGGAGAGAGTAGCATAAATCTACATTCAGCCTGAGCCTCAGCAGTAAGTGGTAGATGGACAGCCATCTGGTCTCCATCGAAATCGGCATTGTAAGCTGTACATACAAGTGGATGAAGCTTAATAGCCTTACCCTCTACAAGGATTGGCTCAAATGCCTGAATACCTAATCTATGAAGTGTCGGAGCTCTGTTAAGCATAACTGGATGCTCCTTAATTACTTCTTCTAATACATCCCATACCTTAGGGTCTAGCTTCTCAACCATCTTCTTGGCACTCTTAATATTGTGTGCCTCGCCTGTCTCAACAAGCACCTTCATAACAAATGGCTTGAATAACTCAATAGCCATTTCCTTAGGAAGACCACATTGATAAATCTTAAGCTCTGGTCCTACTACGATAACGGAACGACCTGAATAGTCAACACGCTTACCAAGTAAGTTCTGACGGAAACGACCTGACTTACCTTTGAGCATATCAGATAATGACTTAAGGGCTCTGTTACCAGGGCCTGTAACGGCACGTCCACGACGACCATTATCAATTAATCCGTCAACAGCTTCCTGAAGCATACGCTTCTCGTTACGAACAACGATTTCAGGAGCGTTGATATCAAGTAACTTCCTTAGACGATTGTTACGGTTAACAATTCTACGATATAAATCATTAAGGTCAGATGTTGCGAATCTTCCACCCTCTAACTGTACCATAGGACGAAGGTCAGGTGGGATTACAGGAATAACGTTAAGAATCATCCACTCTGGCTTGTTGCCTGACTCTCTGAATGCCTCAACTACCTCTAATCTCTTAATAATTCTTGCACGCTTCTGGCCTGTAGCAGAATCTAATTCTTCCTTAAGTGCAGCTGCGTCTTCATCAAGATCAATTGCTGATAACAGCTCCTGAACAGACTCTGCACCCATTCCTGCTCTAAATGAACCATTGCCATATGTCTCAACTGCATTAGTATACTCATCCTGAGAGAGAATCTGCTTATATTCAAGATCTGTCTCTCCTGGATCTAATACGATATAGCTATGGAAATATAGTACCTTATCAAGTACTCTTGGTGATAAGTCAAGAAGTAATCCCATACGAGATGGAATACCCTTGAAGTACCATATATGAGATACTGGGCATGCCAACTCAATATGTCCCATTCTCTCTCTACGCACTGCTGCCTTAGTTACTTCAACGCCACACTTATCACACACTACGCCTTTGTAACGTATCTTCTTGTATTTACCACAATGACATTCCCAGTCTTTGCTTGGTCCGAAAATCTTCTCACAAAACAAGCCGTCCTTCTCTGGCTTTAATGTTCTATAATTAATTGTCTCGGGCTTCTTCACTTCACCATAAGACCATTCTCTTATCTTCTCTGGTGATGCCAAACCAATCTGAAGAGCGTCAAATTCAATTGGTTGATTTGTCTTATCTTTATTCATTGTACCTGGCATGTATGAAACTCCCTTCTAAGTTCTACTTAACTTGGTTAATTATTCTTCATCTAAATTGTCTGTAGGAAATGCTTCTGCACCTAAATCTTCGTAATCCTCAGATTCTAAGTCACTTTCTTCTCCAACCTCATGCTCTGTGTAACCCTGGGCTGCAAAATCAACATTTTCCTCAAAGGCAAAATTCTTATTATCTTCTACCATTACGGAATTGTAATCAGTATTGTTATACTCACTAGTCTCAATTAACTGAACTTCCTTATGATTCTCATCTAGAACCTTCACATCAAGACCGAGGGACTGCAATTCCTTAAGTAGTACCTTGAAGGATTCTGGAATTCCAGGTTCTGGAATGTTCTCACCCTTAATGATAGCTTCATATGTCTTAACACGTCCTACAACGTCATCGGACTTCATTGTCAGAATCTCCTGAAGTGTGTAGCTTGCGCCATATGCTTCAAGAGCCCATACTTCCATCTCTCCGAAACGCTGACCACCGAACTGTGCTTTACCACCGAGTGGCTGCTGTGTAACAAGAGAATACGGACCAGTTGAACGAGCGTGAATCTTGTCGTCAACTAAGTGGTGGAGCTTCAAATAATGCATGTGACCGATTGTTACTGGTGAATCGAACTCCTCACCTGTACGTCCATCACGAAGCTGAACCTTACCGTCTCTTCTTATCTCAACGCCTTCCCATAGTGCTCTATGGTCACGGTTCTCACTTAGATATTCCATAACTTCCTTGTTAAGAACGTCCTTGTATTTATCTGTGAAATTCTCTTTCTTGTCTGCCCATTTCTCAAGCTTAGCCTCTGTCTTATCGAAAGGAAGATTAACATAATCATTAGCCAACTCTAATGTATCCTGGATATCAATCTCCTTAGCACCATCAAATACAGGTGTCTCGATGTTAAAGCCTAATGCCTTAGCAGCAAGGGATAGGTGAATCTCTAATACCTGTCCGATATTCATACGTGATGGTACACCTAATGGATTAAGCACGATATCAAGTGGGCGGCCATTAGGTAGATATGGCATATCCTCGATTGGAAGAACACGAGAAACTACACCCTTGTTACCATGACGTCCAGCCATCTTATCACCAACAGAAATCTTACGCTTCTGAGCAATGTAGATTCTTACAGACTTGTTAACTCCAGGTGGTAATTCGTCACCGTTCTCTCTTGTAAATACCTTGGCATCTACAACAACACCATATTCTCCATGTGGCACCTTAAGAGAAGTATCTCTTACTTCCTTAGCCTTGTCACCGAAGATAGCACGAAGTAATTTCTCTTCTGCAGATGCTTCTGTCTCTCCCTTAGGAGTTACCTTACCAACTAATATATCACCGGCACGAACTTCAGCACCGATTCTGATAATACCATCCTCATCAAGATTAGCTCTGGCATCATCACCTACGCCTGAGATATCTCTTGTAATCTCTTCATCTCCAAGCTTAGTATTTCTAGCCTCTGTCTCATATTCTTCAATGTGAACAGATGTATATACATCATCCTGAACAAGTCTCTCTGATAATAGAACGGCATCCTCGTAGTTATAACCTTCCCAAGTCATGAATCCGATTAATGGGTTCTTACCAAGAGCCATCTCACCTTGTGATGTAGATGGTCCATCAGCAATAACTTCACCTTCTTCAACCTTATCACCCTTGAAGACGATTGGTCTCTGGTTGTAGCAGTTACTCTGGTTACTTCTATCGAATTTGTTAAGGATGTATTCCTGTCTGCCTGACTTACTCTTAACAACGATTCTTGTTGCATCAACGAACTCAACTGTACCTGCTTCCTTAGCAACAACACATACACCTGAGTCAATAGCTGTCTTAGGCTCCATTCCTGTACCTACAACAGGAGCTTCTGTTGTAAGAAGTGGCACTGCCTGACGCTGCATGTTAGAACCCATAAGAGCTCTGTTAGCATCGTCGTTCTGTAAGAATGGAATTAACGCTGTAGCAACTGAGAATACCATCTTAGGAGATACGTCCATATAATCGAACATAGTCTTGTCGTACTCCTGTGTCTCCTCGCGGAAACGACCTGATACGGAATTACGAACAAAATGTCCTTCCTCGTCAAGTCTCTCATTAGCTTGTGCTACATGATAATTATCTTCTTCATCAGCAGTCATATATACAACTTCATCTGTTACCCTTGGATTCTCTGGGTCAGACTTGTCAATCTTACGATATGGCGCCTCAATAAATCCATATTCATTAATCTTAGCGTAACTAGCAAGAGAGTTAATAAGACCAATGTTAGGACCTTCAGGTGTCTCAATAGGACACATTCTTCCGTAGTGAGAATAGTGAACGTCACGAACCTCGAATCCTGCTCTATCTCTTGAAAGACCACCAGGTCCTAATGCAGATAGACGTCTCTTATGAGTCAACTCACCAAGTGGATTGTTCTGATCCATAAACTGTGATAGCTGTGAAGAACCGAAGAACTCCTTAACAGCTGCAGTTACTGGCTTAATATTAATAAGACTCTGTGGTGATACACCCTCTAAGTCCTGAGATGTCATTCTCTCACGAACAACTCTCTCCATACGAGAAAGACCTATTCTGTATTGGTTCTGCAGTAACTCACCTACGGCACGAATACGACGATTGCCTAAGTGGTCAATATCGTCATCCTTGCCAATGCCATATTCAAGATGCATATTATAATTAATAGAAGCAAATATATCATCTCTAGTAATATGCTTAGGAATAAGGTCTGCTATATTCTGCTTAATAGCTTCTGCTAAATCCTCGCCATCTTCATTTTCCTTAAGTAGCTGTTCAAGAACTGGATAATATACCTTCTCTGTAACACCAAGCTCTCTTGGGTCACAATCAAGGTCAACAAAGAAATCAAGGTCAACCATCATATTAGAGAGAACCTTAACATTTCTATCCTCTGCCTGAATCATTACATAAGGAATTGCATTATTCTGAATCTCATCAGCAAGCTCTCTTGATACTAATGTTCCAGCCTTGGCAATTACCTCGCCTGTAAGCTCGCTTACAACATCCTCTGCAAGAACCTGATTATAGATTCTATGTCTAAATGATAATTTCTTATTGAACTTATAACGTCCTACCTTAGCTAAATCATATCTTCTTGGGTCGAAGAACATAGCATTAATAAGGCTTTCCGCACTTTCTACTGAAAGGGGCTCGCCTGGACGAATCTTCTTATACAGCTCTAACAAGCCTCTCTCATAGCTTCCCTGAGGTGTCTTCTCAGCATCTACAGATGGATCCTTGTCAAGGGATGCCATAATCTTAGGCTCATCACCGAACATTTCAATTATTTCACTATTAGTGCCCACACCTAAAGCTCTAACAAGAACAGTAATTGGCACTTTACGTGTTCTATCTACACGAACATAAAATACGTCATTGGAGTCTGTCTCATATTCTAACCATGCACCACGATTAGGAATAACGGTACAAGAATATAGCTTCTTACCTACTTTGTCATGGTCTATTGCATAATAAATACCAGGAGAACGTACTAACTGACTTACAATTACACGCTCTGCACCATTGATAACAAAAGTACCTGTCTCTGTCATCAAAGGCATGTCTCCCATAAAGATTTCCTGAGTAGTAATCTCTTCTGTCTCTTTATTATGAAGGCTTACATTAACCTTCAAAGGTGCCGCGTAAGTTGCATCTCTTTCTTTGCACTCTGGGATAGTATACTTCTTCTCATCTTCGCACAAAGTAAAATCAACAAAATTCAAGCTTAAGTGATTGCTGTAATCACTAATAGGAGAGATATCTCTGAAAACTTCGTTAAGGCCTTCCTCTAAGAACCACTTATAAGAGTCCTTCTGAACCTCAATGAAGTTAGGCATTGAGAGAACCTCTTTCTGTCTTGAATAGCTCATACGCATGCTTTTTCCAGCTTTCACTGGACGTATTCTGTTCTTCTCCATTTGACGCATCACCTCTTCATTTTATTTTGTTTTACTGGGAAATGTGTGGCATTATACTCTCTCTAAAAAAGAGCATACTTCGCCCATTACTCCACAATAAAGCACTCTACATATTACACCAAAACGATAGTGGGTGTCAAGAAGAAATTTCAATTAATATTTTTTATAGAATAAAATAGCGACTGACCTCATAAAATGAGCCAGTCGCTTCTACTTCATATTATTAAATTAAGCCATAAACTCTTTGACCTGCTTATAGATGCCCTTAGCATCAAGCTCGTATTTCTCTAGTAGCTTAAGGGCAGGGCCTGATTCTCCGAATCTATCCTGAATTCCAATTCTAAGCTGCTTAGTTGGATGATTCTCGGATAAAGCCTCTGCAACTGCCGAGCCAAGACCTCCGATAATTGAATGCTCTTCAATAGTAACAACCTTGCCTGTCTTCTTAGCGCAGGATACTACTGTGTCAACATCAAGCGGCTTGATTGTATGAACATTTACAACCTGTGCCTCGATGCCTTCCTCAGATAGCATGTCGGCTGCCTGCAATGCTTCAATAACCTCTAAGCCTGTTGCAAACAATGTCACATCATCTCCTTCGCGAAGGATAGGTGCTTCATAGAGGTTGAATTCGTAATTGTCAGCATCATTGTATGCTGGGACTGCAAGTCTTCCAAGTCTGATATAGCATGGTCCGTCCACATCCATCACTGCCTTGATGCATGCCTTAGTCTCAACATCATCAGCCGGACAAAGCACTGTCATGCCTGGAATGTTACGCATAAGAGATACATCTTCTATACACTGATGTGTTGCGCCATCTTCTCCAACGGAGATTCCAGCGTGACTTGCGGCGATTCTCACATTAAGATGAGGATATCCTACGGAATTCCTTATCTGCTCATATGCACGTCCTGTTGCGAACATTGCGAAACTTGAACAGAATGGGATTTTGCCACAGGTAGCAAGTCCTGCTGCCATACTTACCATATTAGCTTCTGCTATTCCACAATCTATAAATCTATCTGGAAATTTCTTGCCGAATATTGCTGTCTTAGTTGACTCAGCAAGGTCCGCGTCTAATACTACGATTCTATCATCTGTCTCGCCAAGCTCTGCTAAAGCCTCGCCGTAGCTTTGTCTTGTGGCGATTCTCTTTAATTCTGACATAGTTCCTCCTCAAGCTTATCTAATTCCTCTAAGGCTTTAGCTGCCTCGTCGTCCTTTGGTGCGACGCCATGCCAAGAGGCAACATTTTCCATAAAAGAGATGTCCTTGCCCTTAATTGTCTTCAAAACGATTACTGATGGCATTCCCTTAGTATTCCTTGCATTATCAAATGCAGCTCTTAGCTTGTCAAAATCATGACCATCGTCAACTTCTATTACATTGAAATTAAATGCTTTGAACTTCTCACCTATAGGATATGGAGAATTAATATCTTCAATTGCTCCATCAATCTGAAGTCCATTGTTATCTATAATCCAGCACAGATTATCAAGCTTTCTGGCGCCTGCGAACATTGCGGCTTCCCAGACCTGACCCTCCTGAATCTCGCCGTCACCAAGAAGGGCATATACTCTATAATCCATCTTATCTATCCTTGCAGCCATTGCCATTCCAAGGGATGCTGATGCCCCCTGTCCTAAGGAACCACTTGACATGTCAACGCCTGGTGTGTAGCCAAGTGTTGGATGACCCTGTAAATGTGAGCCAATGTGACGAAGTGTTAATATATCCTCTCTTGGGAAAAATCCTTTGAGGGCAAGTGCACTATATAGTCCTGGTGCAGAATGACCTTTTGACAGAACGAATCTGTCTCTCTTTGGGTCATTAGGATTGTTCGCATCCACATTCATCTCTTCGAAATATAGAAATGCAAATACTTCTGCTGAGGACAATGCTCCACCTGGATGTCCAGCCTTAGCGGCATGAGTTCCTCTAATTATGTCTCGTCTAATCTGCAATGCCTTTTTTTGCAATTCAAGATTTGTCATTATTACTTTCCTTTCACATCTTCAAGGCTTATTAACATGATATTCTTAATGGCTCCAGCAACTGTTAGTGTATTCTCGTGGAAGCCATTCTTGGCAAATACGATATAGAATACATCACCCTTAGCAGATACGTGCTTAGTCATCTCAATTAAGTCCTTGAGTGTAGCCATCTCAATTGGGTCATCTACATAGTAGCATCTTCCGAATACTGTACATGGCTTATCCTTGCACTGTCCAAGGGCCACTAGGTCGAAGCCTGCGCTTGTGCCTTTGTCCTCGTCGTTTTCCCACCAGTTACCAATATCATCTACGGTAAATGGCATTCTGCCTTCGTCAGCCTCTCTCTTAATGTATTCCTTGCACATGCGAACGAATACCGTCTTCATGAAATCAGCTACCTCTGGCTCGATTAACTCAGACCACATCTGCCTTATTCTACCATCATAGTACCAATCAATATTAGGCGCTATGTATCTGTACCAGAATAAGAAATTCGTATTAACAATATCATACCTTGTCTTCTTACGATTGTTCTTCTCTGTAATGGCGTTGTTCTTCTCCACAACACCTATACTCATAAGAGTATTCATATATGGAACAACTACGTCCTTAGGCTTGTTAACAAGAGCCGATATCTGATTGACTCTCTCGTTGCCCTGAGCGAGTGTCATAAGAATTCTATTATAATAAGATAACTCCCTTAAGTCGATGCTCATAGTAGCTTCTGGCATAAGTCCAGCCTGATGAACTGGCTTTAAGAAAAGCTCCCTTGCAACATTTTCAAGATCACCCTCTACCTTGGATAGGTGCTGTGGAATTCCACCAGTCAATCCATAAAGGAAGGCCTGCTCCTCGCCGTCTCTGTCAGGGAAGAACTCACAGGAATCATAAAATCCCATTCCCTTCAACTCAATGATGTCCTTATCAACATCCTTCCAAATGGCCTTCTTGCCAAGCACAAGCTTATCCATGGCAAGATAAGAATCGCCGCACATAATGAGCTTGATGTCTTTGTCAGCCCATTTGTCAGTTACATATTCATGGAGAATCTTATCGTATGTGGCATCAGCCTTGGCGAAGTTATAGTACTCATCAATTATGAGTAACAGCTTCTCGCCGCCGGCTTGCTCCTCAACCATATCAAGGAGTCCCTGAAGGTCAGGAATCATCTCATATTCATCACTTAACGCCTCGAGATTAGCCGTATTGGCAAATCGTGGCATCTCATATATCTCTCCAATTGCTCGGGCGAATAGGACCAGCTGTCCTACATCAGTAGTTGGATAAGCTATATGGAAAATGTGTTTCTTATCCTTGGCAAACTCCCTTAACAGAGTAGTCTTGCCCATTCCTACCTGTCCCTTAAGGCACAGAAGCTTCTTATTACTATTATAGAAGCTGTCTAGAGCCTCTAATTCTTTCTTTCGTCCTACAAACATTACAATACCTCTTCCGCTACTCACACCAAAACGTAGCGATATTATTGTATTACGATTCAACTAAAAACACAAGTACTAATTATGCAATTATACATGTAAATTATCTAGGTCAAGACCCTTAGGAGCGTCAACATGTTCAAAGGCTGCAAGCTCTGGATGCTCCCTCTTCTCCTGAGAGTAATTCTCGTATGGTCTGAAGGTGTGGGACTGCTTAGCCCAGATATCGTCTGCAATTGGGCTCCATTCCTTGGCGTAGTTTTCACATTTCGCACATAACTCATCTACGCTCTCTGCACACTCAGCGTTAGTTCCATGGGCACCAGTCTTCTTAACAATTTCCTTGAGAAGCTCCGGATTCTCAAGCATTGGACATGGCTTAAGCATGTTCCTGTTAAATGGCTGTCCCTCATGATATGCCTTGAACAGCGGACTCTGAAGCATCTCTAATATGCTGTGAGTCTTAATATTAGTATTAGAAAAATGTATAAATACGCATGGTTCAGCATCGCCCTGGGCATTAATATGGAAATAATTACGTCCACCTGCGATACATCCGCCTACGAACTCGCCGTCATTCTGGAAATCCATTGGGAAGAAGCCGATGTCGTTGTCACCTGTTCTTACCCAGCGAATCTTGTCAATAATTGCCTCTCTTTGCTCCATTGTTGGCATAAGCTCTGGAGCTGCGTTGCCACCAATTGGCATATAGTGGAAGTAGAAGCCGAATCTTGCACCCTTGTCAGCCAAGAATCTGAAGAACTTCTCATCAGTTACAGCTTCAATGTTGTTGCGAGTGTAGCAGATTGATGTTCCGAATATAATTCCGTACTTCTTGAACAAATCCATTGCATTCATGGCAGCTGCGTAGTGACCTTCTCCACGACGCTCGTCGTTGGTCTCTTCTGAGCCTTCCACCGAAAGTAAGAATGTGATGTTGCCTAGTCTTACAATTTCCTTGCAGAAATCATCGTCGATTAGAGTCGAGTTACTAAACAATGCGAAATAGCACTCGCTGTGTTTCTCTGCAAGCTTCAATATATCAGCCTTACGAACAGTTGGCTCACCACCTGTCATAAGATAAAGGTATGTTCCAAGCTCCTTACCCTCAGTTACAATCTTGTCCATCTCTTCGAAGGTCAGATTGTTCTTGTGGCCGTATGTTCCTGACCAGCAGCCTGTACAATGAAGATTGCAGGCATCTGTTGGGTCGAAGAGAATTAGCCAAGGGATGTTACAGTTATATATTTTACGATTCTGACGAATCATCTTGGTTCCACGAAGGAACGCCTCGTATCCGAGATTGACAACAAGTGTCTTAACGCAGTTCGGGTCCGATTCGTCAATAATCTGGTTTAAGAACTTCACCCATCTATTCTCAGGATTCTTGAAGTATTCTCTTACCTTATCGAGCTTCTCTAAGTTAGTATCCTCTTTACCCCAGAATTTAACTGTTGAGTCGATAATCTTAAGATATACCTTAGTCCTTTCATTAACATCTTCTTTTTTGTTTAATTTCTTGACAAGTTTGTTCACAAGAATCTCAAATGTTTTTCGCTCTGCAGCGTGAGATATATTATTTATTATCGTAGCCATTACCATCCTCCTATAAAAAGTGCAAATTATAATATACCTTATTTACGCCTATTATTCTAGTAGTATTTTGTATATTTTTTAACATTTTAGTTGTTCTTTTTGTTGTATTTATAACAATGTGATATAATATGTCGTAAGGAAGGACCCACGAAGTGGGAGGATCCCTTACGACAGCATTCCGGGCGCAGCCCGGTGCGTTATATGTTGCATGCCTACGAAGTAGGGGTGCAACAGCATTCCGGGCGCAGCCCGGTGCGTTATATGTTGCATGCCTACGAAGTAGGGGTGCAACAGCATTCTGGGCGCAGCCCGGTGCGTATTAAATTGTAGTTATTCGGGGGTTTTTATATGCCAGGTTTTAAATCACATTATCTGTTCGGTCGTGAGACATTAGCGAATTTCGCGCCGAATCAGTATGAACAATATCTAATTAAGTATCCTCAATCGTTCCATATGGGGCTTCAGGGTCCTGACGTATTCTTCTATTATGTACCAGCATGGGTTATGTATGATAAGAATATTGGAAATGTTATTCACGAAAGCAAGACAAATGAGTTCTTCGATGCACTTATTAAATCCAGAAATAAGTTAATTAAGAAAGAGCACCGACTTATTGCTGATGCATATATCGCCGGATTTATAGGTCATTATACGCTTGATTCCACTGTTCATCCTTACATTTATTATAGAACGAAGAATCAGGAGCATGAGGACAAGAAGCTGTATGATTTCGGAATTCACGTATTCCTTGAAACCGACATTGACAACGCTTTGCTTCGTCACTATCTTCATATGAAGCCTAGCGAGTTCAAGATGGGGGATACTATTAAAATGACTGTTAAGGAGCACACTATTATCTCCTTGCTATTATATCGCGCTATAAAGCAGGTGTTCCCGGAGAGCAAGACACTTCTGTTCATTATAAGACATGCCATTTCCTCTATGACGCTTGAGGCTAACCTTATGAAGGATAAGAGCGGTAGGAAAAAGGTATTCCTTCGCTTTATAGAGCGTGCCATTATGGGACATGCAGTTATTTCGCCAATGGTGCCAAATGACAACTTCGTAAAATACAAGGACCCTTGTAACCTAGGGCACAAGAAATGGGCTAATCCATGGGACAGACGAAGGAAAAGCTCTGATAGCGTATATGATTTGATTGATAAAGCTTCGAAGACCTTCGAAGAAAGAATACATTATTACTCTAATTCTCAGACAATATCTAGAGAATTGTCTAAGGAAGAAAAAGAAGAGAACTTAGATAGATTATTTGAATCATTAGGCAACTTGTCGTACTACAGCGGTTTGCCTAATAATTAAATCAAGAGTTCATTTTACCTCCTTTCTTTTTAAAAAGAGTCTCGTAACGGATCGTTGCCATCCGATATGAGACTCTTTTTGCTACTAATCTAATTCGTTAATCTCGCCTGTTCTGTAACACATAAGAAGTTCTTCAAGATCCTTAATGTCTTCTAGGATACCTTTACCAATATCCGTATCTCTTACCATTACACGAGTCTTCTCCACTTCCACCATGTTAGACTCAGATTCAATATCGTCGTTGTGAATCAAGGCCTGCTCAACTCCTGTAAATGGATTATGAGACATTAGTCTTAGTCCATGTGAATTGTATATAAGGGTGTATCCTGCATGACCTGTGGACTTGTGGTAGGCCTTAGAAAAGCCGCCATCAATAACGTAGAGCTTGCCATTAGCCCTTACTGGCACCTCACCTTTGCCAAGCTTAACAGGAGTATGGCCATTAATGATATGGGAAATGTCAGAAAACAAGCCAAATTCATTAAGAATCATCCTTACATAGCGCTCCTCGTAATGATACTTATAGTAAGGGTCCTGTGGCTCTTCCCATGTGGTCTTATCGTCAATATATGTTCTCTCAAAGGTCTTAACCTGGCGGCCACACATAGGCGACTTAGGGCCACCCCATAGATACCACATAAAATCAAGGTCT
>Ga0256405_10008825_pt1 | contig 14152 bp, 6 predicted proteins | sample RumenRJG_02DNA_FD_189096 | JGI IMG/M metagenome (GOLD analysis project Ga0256405, IMG submission 189096) | Bovine rumen microbial communities from Lethbridge, Alberta, Canada - RJG_02 | ecosystem: Host-associated > Mammals > Digestive system > Stomach > Rumen | place: Canada: Alberta | collected...
CAAGGGGTACCCCTTGGTTTATATGTGTCGTAAGGCACATATAAACCAAGGGGTACCCCTTGCGGAAATTCGATGATTCCCTGTTCTACTTCATTTTCTTAATCTGTATGGCAAAGCCTCCACCTGGTGCAGAAGTCAGTTTCAGGACTGATTTGCTGGTGACCTTCTTTTTTGTTATGGTATAAGCCTGTGGGTTAGTCTGCCAATGTGCATTCTTGGCATCGGCATATATAGTTGCCTCGTAAGTGGTTTTCGGATCGAGGAATGTGAGTGCCAGAGTGGATGTATGTCCGTTTTCGTCCACAGAACTGCCTACATACCAGTTCTCGCTGTTCTTGTCCTTACGGGCAATTGTTACATAGTCACCTGGTTCAGCTTCGAGATATACACTCTTCTGCCAGTCAACCGGTACATCCTTGACAAACTGGAATGCATCCATAAAGCGCTCGTAGTTCTCAGGGATGTCGGCAGCCATCTGCAGAGGGCTGTAGAGAGTAACATAGAGAGCAAGCTGACGGGCAAGTGTGGTGCGGGCATGCGAATCGTTGTCAGGAGAAAGTTTTGAACAATCCGGTTCAAAGATTCCTGGAGTGTAGTCCATCGGACCTCCAATCAGGCGAGTAAATGGAAGGATTGTGGTATGATTCACATTATTCCCACCAAAAGCCTCATATTCAGTTCCTCGTGCACTCTCGTTGCCTATGAGGTTAGGATAGGTGCGGCAAAGACCTGTAGGACGCACAGCCTCATGTGCATTGACCATAATATGGTAATCTGCCGCCTTCTGCACACAATAGAGGTAATGGTTGTTAATCCACTGACTATAGTGATGCTCTCCGTGGGGAACGATATTGCCCACATAGCCGCTCTTTACGGCAGGATAGCCATTGTCAACCATGAACTGATATGCCTGATCAAGATGACGCTCATAGTTGCGGACAGATGCAGACGTCTCATGGTGCATAATCATCTTAACTCCATGGGCAGCAGCGTAATCATGTATTGCTTTAACATCGAAGTCCGGGTAAGGTGTTACAAAGTCGAAGACAAAGTCCTTCTCGTGTCCGAACCAGTCTTCCCAACCTTCATTCCAGCCTTCCACGAGCACTGCATCAAAACCATGTTTGGCAGCAAAGTCTATATATCGCTTCACATTGTCGGTATTGGCAGCGTGACGACCATGTGGCTTTGCGTTTGAATAGTCTGTTTCTCCGAGTTTTACAGAAGCGAAGTCGTCTGTATATGACCAATGGCTATGATTGGTTATCATATCCCACCACACACCAATGTACTTCGTAGGATGAATCCATGAAGTGTCTTCAATTTTGCATGGTTCGTTAAGATTAAGAGTAATGCGCGAGGCGAGGATGTCTGCCCCACTCTTTCCTACAATAATTGTACGCCATGGTGACGAACACGGAGTCTGCAAATAACCCTTGTCTCCCATGGCATCGGGAGTAAGCCAGGAAGTAAATGTCTTGTTGCTTTCATTATAGTCAAGATGCATGGTAGCATAGTCTATGCAAGCAGCCTCATGCAAATTGATATAGATTTTGCTATCAGTGCGCATCATCAGGGCGGTCTGCACACAAGCCCTGCCAACAGGAGTCTGTGAAGCATTAGGAGTAATAGCAGATTTCATGCGCTGGCGTATTTCTGAAAGCGGTGATTCCACATAGGAATACTCCTGAGTGTCATAATCCGCAGGAATCCACCAGGCTGTATGGTCGCCAGTCATGGCAAACTGTGTGCGTTCCTCCTTTATGGTGAAATAAGTCAGATTAGGCTGAGAGGGGAATTCATAGCGAAAGCCCAGACCGTCATCGAAAAGTCGGAAACGAACAACAATCCTGCGGTCATTCTGTTTCTGGTATAGAGTAACCGCTAATTCGTTGTAGTGATTACGAATCTCACTCTCCTCTCCCCAAACTGGTTTCCAGATCTCGTCGAAGGTAGACGACTCGACCTTCTCAATGGAGAAACCATTTAGCAAATTAGTTTTACGGTCAATGGAAGATGCATCGGTATGCGAGCTATTGTCAAAACTCTCCTGCTTGCCTGCAACTTCAGCCTTCAGCTCGAATCCCAAACGACTGGGATTCACCACCTGTCGGTTCTCAAATTTCAAATCATAGTATGCATAACCTTCTTCGTCCAAGCCGAAGTTCATTTCCAGCATACCATTAGGTGACGTCAACTTCTGTGCATTTACTGACATGAATAATGCACATTGAAAAATGAATATAATACTCCGTTTCATCTTAGTTGGCAAAACTTGAAGATTGACGATACGCAAATTTACAATCTTTTTTAATTCGACAATTATTTTTATATAAAAAATTTGAAAAAAAGTTATCAAAGGCTGAAATCAAGCACTCTGACCTCACGTTTTCTCAACTGCATTTGCTGATTCAACTTGATTCTTCTATGAGTAAGAACATTGACAGCCTCTTCTTTTGGAAGAACTTCCTTATACGGAGTAAGCTCCAATGTCTGAGCCTTATTCGTACCATTGATGATTACTGTCACGGTTTTTCCGTCCATCTGACGTGCATAAACATAGACGCCTCCACGAACATGATAGTGTATCAGTTTACCGAACTGCACCGCAGGGCAAGTCTTGCGCCATTGCAACAGATTACGAGTAAAATCGAAATACCAGTTCTGCAAGTCCGTGCGTCCTGCCTTTGTAAACGCATTATTCGAGTCACCAGCCCAGCCGCCAGGGAAATTCTGGCGCAACGCCCCGTCGCCCTTGCTTTTGTTTGCAGCCATACCGACCTCGTCACCATAGTAGAGCTGAGGTATACCACGAAGAGTGAGCAACATGGTAAGTGCCTGCTTATAACGTGTGGTATCCTGAACCATTTCCGTATTCTTCTGGAAACGATCTGTATCGTGATTATCGAGGAATGTGAGAAGATGGTTCACGTCAGCATATACAATGTCCTGACTGATATACTCATATATTCGTGCCAATCCTGTGTTCCATTCATCGGTCTCTTCATCCACCACACTGTTAAGCAGACTCATCAGCGGGAAATCCATTACCGAAGGGAGTTGAGAATTAAGAGGACTGGCTACTTTACTATCTTTCTGCCAATAAGAAACACCTACATTATTGTTTATCCATACTTCACCAACAATGTTAAAGCCTGGGTGTTCCTGCTCCACTCTCTTACACCATTTTACCATGGCATCGAAATCATTGTAAGGATATGTGTCCTGACGGATGCCATCGATTTCAGCAAATTCAATCCACCACAAAGATGACTGAATCAGATAGTCGCTGACAAGACGATTACGCTGATTGAGGTCTGGCATTGACGGAACGAACCATCCGTCAACAGTCAGTTTCTTATCAAGTACTGATGCATTAATATCACCTACAGCACCTGTACGATAGCTTGACTGGATGTACTCTCCGTTATTATTGAACCAGTCTTTCTGCGGCATGTCGGTAAAGAGGAAATTCTCACTTCCACAGTGATTGAACACAATGTCCATTATCACCTTGATACCGCGTTTATGTGCTTCAGACACAAAACGCTTGTAATCATCATTACTGCCGTAACGCGCATCAATATTATAATAATCTGTTATAGCATATCCGTGATATGATTCCTTAGTCATGTCATTTTCCAGAAGCGGAGTAGGCCAAATTGCAGTCACACCCAAATCAGCAAGATAGTCGAGATGCTGCTCCATTCCAGCCAAATCACCACCATGACGTCCGAAATCTTCGTTGGGAGCGAAAGCTTTTTCCTTCATCCAAGTGACTTTAGTCTTAAGATCCGATCCGTTGGCAAAACGGTCTGGCATTAGCAGATAAACCACATCACTGGCGTCGAAAGTCTTAATCTTAGCTGTGCGAGGTTTTAACTCATAATGCACAACAGACTTCTTAAGGCCTTTGTTTCCCTTATGCGGCGTAAGTACTATGTCAAAAGTCTGTGGTTTTGCCTCGCGCGTATTTAAATATAGTATAAGATAATTTGCATTATACACTCGAACCACTTCCTTTATCTCCACATTTTCAGCACCACGCAATTCAGGTTCCATTTCGCCGAGCCTATTACCATGAAGAAGCAATTGAAACTCTGGATTTTTCATATCGCTATACCAGAACAATGGATGTACATGTTCTATCGCTGTCTTCGGTGCCGCATTAGCAGCTCCAAGACTCATGCTCATAAGTGCCATTATAAAAAAATGTTTGAATTTCATAGGTGTTAATGTTACTATAAAGTTGTGCATTTAGTTAAGTGAGATGTGCAAAATTAACACAATTAAACATACAATAATATACCAAATAAAAAAAATATAAATATAAAAAAAGTTTATATTTCTGATATTCAATAGATTTACATATTTATTAGAGGTAAATAATATAAAAGAAATTTAAATGTAATTATGGTAAAATTTGTTTATTTTCAACTTTTTTCATAATTTTGCCGAATAACTAACACACCTATTATCTATGTTTAAACACCTAAAATCAAAAAACCGCCTCTATTGTTTGTTTACAGCAATAAGCATCTCTATATGTGCGTTTGCACAAACTGAGTCTCATCAGATAGCCGAGAACGAAGTCACGAACAGCCTCATTAATCTTGATGAAGTAATAAGCAAGAAATCCGAATACGTAACCCTTCGCCAACAGCACACAGACTCGCTGAAAAGAGTTCTAAGCCATGCAGCACCAGAGCAGCTGCCAGATTTATACCGCGAACTGTTCAACAACTACAATCACGTTCAGACTGATTCTGCGTTGTACTACCTTGAATTGCTTGAAAACACACCTCAAGCACAAAGAGACCAGTCGATTTATTACTTCACACAAATAGGAAAGGCTGAAGTATATGCAATCAGGGGACTATATTCTGTATCATTAAATATATTAAAGCAAATCGACAGCAATAAACTTGACCAATCCACCCGACTGATGTACCTGCATACAGCCCGATCCATCTACGGCTGGATGGCAGACTATGCCGATATAGGGGAAATGTCAGACTCTCTCAGCCGCATAACTCAACTGTATCGCGACTCTATCATCGCTTGCCAGCCTGAGGGTATAGGCAGAAACATTGTCATTGTCGATAAGATGCTTGTCGAAGGCAAAGCAGACAAGGCACTCTCCATATCCTTCAAGGATTTGGAGGAATCCGATGAGACCATGAAGGCTTACATCTACTCAAATATAGCCCAGGCATACAAACTGAAAGGAAATACAAAACTCTATACTTACTACCTTGCCCTTACGGCAACCCATGACATCAAACACGGAATCAATGAATACATGGCTTTGCCAGAGCTTGCAAACACCATGTATCATCAGGGTGATATTACACGCGCATACAACTATCTTATTTGTTCGATGGAAGACGCAAATTACTGCAAGGCAAGACTTAGAGCCGTGGAAGCAAGCGACTTCTTCCCCATTATAGATAAGACATATCAGGCAAATGAACGCGCAAGAAGGCAGACCCAAACGATTTTCACAGTCGCACTCGGCATTTCTGCAGCCATACTAATCGTCAGTCTGCTTTTTCTCAGACGACAAATGAAGTCATTAAGAGCCATACGACGGAAACTCGCCACTGCAAACAAGCAGCTTGCAATGTCCAATCAGGAATTGGAGAAACAGGCAGAGCGTCTGGAACAGTCAAACCTACAGCTCGCCTTAGCCAACTCACAACTGACAACGGCTAACAGTCAACTCACCGCTGCCGATCAGGTAAAGGAAGAGTATATAGCATTCTACCTTGAGAAATGCCGCAGTTATATCGACACGCTTGAGCATTTCCGTCGCGACACACTTCGTTTGGCAAAAAACAAGCAGCATACAGACCTTCTCAACACACTCAAATCTGAAGAGCTGATAACAGAAGAGCAGAACCGGTTCCTTACCGACTTCGACACTGCTTTTCTGAACATTCATCCTACCTTCGTCAACGATTTCAACAAATTGCTCAGACCTGACAAGCAAATCATACCCCAACGCGGAGAACTTCTTACTACAGAACTACGAATTTTCGCACTAATCCGTCTCGGAGTTACATCCACACAGCGTATAGCCCATTTCCTAAACTACTCTATCGCAACTATTTACAATTATCGCAGCCGCATACGCAATTATGCAATTTCCGACAAAGATTCATTCGAAGAAACTGTAGCCAAACTGTAACGGAAAATCGCCACCACTTATTTAGAACAGTTATAAATAAGCAAAGGAGCATTTTTAACATTTGAAAGCCCCCTCTTTAAGTGAAGAACGAAGAATAAAGAGTGAAGAATCACCATCCGGATGGTTGGTTCTCCCCCTTGGGGGAGTTAGAGGTGACTTTTTTTCGTTTTGTTTGTAATTTGCGAATTTTATTCGCAAATTGCAACGAAAAATACCAAAGCACCTGCAAAGTGTCAGATCATCAAGAACTCAAAAATTAAAAAACTATAGTCTTTTAAATACAACGCTTAACTTTGGTTGTAACGGAAGTTAACTTTGACATTTTGAAAAGTTAACTTCCGTGGGAACAAATGTTCGCCAGAGTTTCAACTACGGTGAACTTACATTTTGTCAAAATGCAAAAAAGAAAAGGATGCATATCCACTCAAGCGGACATGCATCCTTTTTCTGCTAATGCAAAGATACAACATTTACCTGCGAAAAGCAAATGTTAAAATCAAAATTAACATTTATGTCAAAATACTATACAACTGATTATCAGCAATTTGAATTCTTAAAATTTGAACGAGTCGAATATACAAAATGTCTTAAGTTCTAATGGTTTTCAAAAAAATCATTATCTTTGCAAAGAAATAACCAATACATTAAAAATTCGTTTATGAAAGAAGCATGGAGAGGGTTCAAAGGAACCAAATGGACAGAAGAAGTCAATGTGAGAGATTTTATCCAGAATAACTACACACCCTACGATGGCGATGAGTCATTCCTCGTCGGTCCGACAGAGGCAACCAACAAACTCTGGGGTTGTCTGCAAGAGTTGCAGAAAGAGGAACGCAGCAAAGGTGGTGTACTCGACATGGAGACTGAAATCGTGAGCAGTATGACTGCATATCCTGCCGCATACATTGACCCTGCAATGAAAGATTTGGAGCGCATCGTGGGTTTGCAGACAGACAAACCGCTCAAACGTGCGTTCATGCCCTACGGTGGTATAAAAATGGCGGAACAGGCTTGCACTACCTACGGATATCAGCCCAGCGAGAAACTCCACGAGATCTTCACAAAATACTGCAAAACCCACAACGAGGGTGTGTTTGACGCCTACACCGACGAAATGAAGCGTGTGCGCCACAACCACATTCTCACAGGTCTGCCAGACACCTACGGACGTGGACGAATCGTGGGCGACTACCGTCGTGTTGCCCTCTACGGCATCGACTTCCTGATTGAGCAGAAGGAAATAGACAAATACAACTGCGGCAAGCGAAGCATGACGGAAGAAATCATCCGTCTGCGTGAGGAAATCAGCATGCAGATCAAGGCGCTGAAGGATATGAAGGCTATGGCGCAGATCTACGGATTCGACATCTCAAAGCCTGCGAAGAACGCCCGTGAGGCAGTACAATGGCTCTACTTCGGCTACCTCGCAGCAATCAAGACACAGAACGGTGCAGCCATGTCAGTTGGACGTGTAAGCACTTTCCTCGACATCTATATCACCCGCGACCTGCAGGAAGGAAGTCTGACCGAAAGCGAGGCACAGGAACTTATCGACCACCTCGTGATGAAGTTCCGCATGGTGAAGTTCGCACGTATCCCATCCTACAACGAGATTTTCAGCGGCGACCCTGTTTGGGCAACCCTCGAAGTGGCAGGACTCGGACAGGACGGACGCCACCAGGTGACAAAGAACTGCTACCGTTTCCTCCATACTCTCGAGAACATGGGTCCTTCGCCAGAACCAAACCTCACAGTTCTCTATTCACCACGCCTGCCAAAGACTTTCAAGCGCTATGCCGCATACATAAGCGTGAAGACAAGCAGTATTCAGTACGAGAACGACGATGTGATGCGACCCATTTGGGGTGATGACTACAGCATCTGCTGCTGTGTTAGCGCCACACAGACAGGTAAGGAAATGCAATTCTTCGGAGCACGCGCCAACATGGCAAAGACCCTCCTCTACTCTATCAACGGAGGCATCGACGCAAAGACTCGTGAGCAGTGCGGACCTAAGTTTCGTCCTATCACCAGCGAATACCTCACTTGGGAAGAACTCGAGCCTCGTTTCCGCGATACTCTCGACTGGTTGGCAGACGTGTATGTAAACACTCTGAACCTCATCCACTTCATGCACGACAAATACTTCTACGAGGCTGCGGAGATGGCACTCATCGACACCGATGTACGACGCACCTTCGCCACTGGTATTGCAGGCTTCTCACACGTGGTCGACAGCATCTGCGCCGTGAAATACGCAAAGGTAAAAATCATCAGAGACGAAACAGGATTCAACTACGACTACGAGATAGAAGGTGACTTCCCACGCTACGGCAACGACGATGACCGTGCCGACGAAGTAGCTGTGTGGGTCCTGAAGACTTTCCTCGCAAAAATCAAGCGTCACCGCACTTACCGCAACTCCGAGCCTACCACATCCATCCTCACCATCACATCAAACGTGGTTTACGGGAAATACACAGGCAACCTGCCCGACGGACGCCGCGCCGGCACTCCCCTGTCTCCAGGAGCAAATCCAAGCTACGGTGCAGAGAAGAACGGCCTGCTGGCTTCGCTCAACTCTGTTGCAAAGATTCCATACGAATACGCACTTGACGGCATTTCCAACACCCAGACCATAGCACCTTCTGCTCTCGGTCACAACGACGAGGAACGTGCTGAGACACTGGTCAACGTCATGGACGGCTACTTCACCAAGGGTGCGCACCATCTAAACGTCAACGTCTTCGGGCTCGACAAACTCTACGATGCGATGGAGCATCCGGAGAAGCCCGAATATGCGAACTTCACCATCCGCGTGAGTGGATACGCAGTTAAATTCATCGACCTCACACGTGAGCAGCAGCTCGACGTCATAGCACGTTCTGCCCATGACAGACTGTAACAAAACCCACCCCGAGGGAGGGTCTGCTATACACGGGGCAATTCACAGCACTGAGTCTTTCGGTGCCGTGGACGGTCCTGGAGTCCGCTTTCTCATCTTCATGCAGGGATGCGAGATGCGTTGCCGCTACTGCCATAATCCCGACACGTGGGAACTGCCTTGCAAGGGTGCAGGCAAGACGATGACGGTGGATGAACTGCTCAATCAGGCTGAACGCTACAGAAGCTATTGGGGCGAGAAAGGCGGGATTACAGTTAGCGGAGGAGAAGCCCTTCTTCAGATTGACTTCCTTATAGAACTCTTCGAAGAGGCTCACCGCAGAGGCATCAACACATGCCTTGACACAGCAGCTCAGCCCTTCACACGCAAAGAACCGTTCTTCAGCCAGTTCAGAAGACTGATGCAAAGCACCGACACCGTGCTGTTCGACATAAAGCACATGGACGACGAAGCACACAGACTTCTCACTGGACATACCAACAAAAACATCCTCGACTGCGCCCGAGTGCTCAGCGAATGGGACATACCCGTATGGATTCGCCACGTACTTGTACCAGGCATTACTGACAGCGAATCACACCTGCAACGGCTTGGTGCCTTCATCAAGACACTCAGCAACGTAGAGCGAGTGGAAGTGCTGCCCTACCACACCCTCGGAATCGCCAAATGGGAAAAACTGGGGAAGACATACACTCTTAACGAAGTAAAAGTGCCTACAGCTGAGGAAATCAAGAGAGCACGCTTGGTAATGAAGAATGAATAATGAATAATTCATTTTATCTCAAGAACTCAAAAACTCAAGAACTTAAGAACTCAAAAACTTAAGAACTCAAAAACTTAAGAACTCAATCATCGTGCGATACCTATTAAAGAAAATAATCAAAAGAGCACGCTTGGGGCAACGCTCCCAAGAAACTTAAGAACAAAAAACTAAATAACTTATTTATGAAAAAAATCCTTTTCATTGCATTGCTTCTGGCAACAGCCATCAATGCAAATTCACAAACAGCAAAAGTTGCCAGTCCTGACGGACGCCTCACTGTAGAGGTAGCCGGCACTAACGGCAATGCAACTTACTCAGTAAAATACGACAACAAAACTGTTCTTGACGCTTCACCACTTGGTTTCGTCGCCAATTTCGGAAATTTGTCTAAAGGGCTGACAATGGGCAACACCAAGACCGCCAAGATTGACACAGAGTATGAACTGAACCGGTGCAAAGTGGCAAAAGTACACTACATTGCAAATGAACTGACTGTAGAATTTGCCAACGAAAGAAAACAAGCGTTCAGTGTAGTATTCCGTGTTTCCAACAACGACATCGCTTTCCGCTACTACATTCCACGCCAGGGCAAAGGTGGTGAAACCGGTGCCATCCGTATTATGGAAGAAAAGACAGGATTCGACTTTCCAAACACTACCACCACCTTCCTCTGTCCGCAAAGCGATGCCATGATAGGCTGGAAACGCAGCAAACCAAGCTACGAAGAGAGCTACAAGGTTGACGCTTCGATGGAAGAACGCTCACAATATGGTCACGGCTACACCTTCCCTTGCCTCTTCAAAGTGAACGGAGAGAAAGCAGGCGAACAAGTATGGGTTCTCGTCAGCGAGACAGAAGTAGACAGCCGATACTGCGCCAACCACATCAGCGACATGAAGGGAGACGGTCTTTACACAATCGAATTCCCCATGGCAGAAGAGAACAACGGCAACGGCACACGTGAACCCGCATTTGCACTGCCAGGCGTTACTCCATGGCGCACCATCACCGTAGGCACAACACTGAAGCCTATTGTCGAGACAACTGCCGCATTCGACAACGTCACTCCACGCTACACAGCAAAGCACAATTACAAATTCGGACGAAGCACATGGAGCTGGATTATATGGCAGGACGCTTCCTGCAACTATGATGACCAGGTCCGATACATCGACCTTGCAAAAGCAATGGGTTATGAATACATACTCATTGATGCGGGCTGGGACGTGGAAATTGGCAAGGACCGCATGGAAGAACTGATAGAATACGCTCACACACAAGGCGTTGACGTATTCCTCTGGTTCAGTTCAAGCGGTTATTGGAACGACATCGTTCAGACTCCTATCAATGCAATGGACAACCCTATCAATCGTAAGGAATGGATGCGCTGGATGCAGAAGAATGATGTCAAGGGTATCAAGGTAGACTTCTTCGGAGGCGACAAGCAAGAAACCATCAGACTTTATGAGGCAATTCTCAGTGACGCTGACGACCACGGAATCATGGTAATCTTCCACGGTTGCACACTGCCACGCGGCTGGGAACGCATGTATCCCAACTACGTAGGAAGCGAAGCCGTACTCGCCAGCGAGAATCTCGTATTCAGTCAGGGATTCTGCGATGCAGCAGGTTTCAACGCCACACTCCACCCATTCATCCGCAACACCGTGGCATGTATGGAATATGGTGGCACTGTGCTCAACCGTCACCTCTCACGTGACAATAAGAGAGGAACAAAACGCAGCACAACAGACTGCTTCGAAATCGCAACAGCAATACTGTACCAGAATCCTATTCAGAATTTCGCACTGACTCCGACCAATATTCTTCCCGAGGAAGAAGGCGGTGCCCCTAAGGCTTCAGTAGATTTCATGAAACAAGTTCCAACAACATGGGACGAGACACGTTTCGTTGACGGATATCCTGGCAAGTACGCAGTCATAGCTCGCCGTCACAACAACACATGGTACATAGCCGGTGTCAACGCAGAGAAAGCGCCTAAGAAACTTACACTTGACCTGAGAGGAATACTCAACAAGAACGACATCGTAAGCATCTACTCCGATAATCTTAAAGACCAAGACCCAAGTTTCAACGCTCATCTTCGCATATCAAAGTCTGAGGCAGTAAAGGTCACACTCGCCACTAACGGAGGTTTCGTAATAGTAAAGTAAGCTGTATTATTACACCAAGACATCAATCACGCCCGGAATCCAAAGATTTCGGGCGTGATTTTGTTAAAAAATTATGAAAACACAAATATTATTTGTAGCGAAAGGAAAAATTGTCCTATATTTGTAAATTAATATGCAATAGAGACAAACTAACATTTTATTAACATTTTAACTAACTAAGCACATGAGAAAGGTTTTACTAACATCTCTCCTCTTTGCAGGAGGAATGGTGACAAGTGCGTTTGCTCAGACAAAAGTCACTGTTTTGCAGGATCTCACCTCACAACTGACCAATGCCGACTTCTCTGCTGACGCTGCTGTCACAACAACAATTCGCACCTACGACTACGACATGACCGATTCTGGTGCAGGCTCTGGAGTAGACGGAGCTGTAGAACTCTTCGGTCAGCAAGCCGTTACAGGTTGGACTGCTGAAAAACTCACCGACAACACAAAAGTGTCTGCTTCAAGCAGTGACGCGCGTACAGACGGACTGAATGCCCGTGCAGCAGGTATCTTCGCTTACGAAGACGACAGCGAAGAAGAATATCAAACCATCGGGCTTGGCGGTTCTTACTATGCACCAGACATTAGTGCGGAGCAAGGCATCACTGGACAGGCTCTCGGTATTGTTGCCGTTTGGGGTGCAGACATCAAGTACTCACAAGATGTAACCCTCCCAGCTGGTGGATACATGATTCTTGTCAAGCACTACAACGGAGCAGGATCTGCCGAGATGAATCCTAACTACAACGGCTTTGTCGCTGCAGACGGAACATCATACCTGTCAAGCAAGACCACATACACACCAAGTGTATGGGAAACCGACACCATCTTCGTCCGTCTGAAGGCAGAGACATCAGGTGTTATCCAACTTGGATACAAGTCAGGCAACTACGGTTCAGATTCGGCTCCTCACCTCTTCATTGACAATGTAAAATTGTATTCAATCGACCCAGCACCACTGGATAAGGCAGAAATCGACGCAAAGAAAGTTGAACTTCTCGAAGTAATCGAAAAGGGTCAGGATCTTGGAGCTGACACAAAAGCAGCACAGGCTGTTTACGACAATCCAAATGCCACTCTTGAGGACGTAATCAAAGCAATTGAAGACCAGAAGGCTCTCAACGAAGCAAAGCAGGTTGACCTCTCTGAATTCTTCATCACCAACCCTCACTTCACTCTCGACACTCCACTGCCAGAAGATGAAGGTATCTGTACTTATGACTATGATATGGTCGATCCTAACGGTTCCAATGGTCGCAAAGTAAGCTATTACGGTATGCTTCCTGTAACAGGATGGGAATCAAGCAATCCTGAAACTAACGCACGTGCATGCGGTGTGTTTGCAATTGGCAGCAACTCTTTCCTCGGTGGTAATGCATTCCTTCCTCCAACAGAGATGAGTGACGGTTCAAAGGAAGGAAACGTACTTGGATTCGTAAGCGTTTGGTCTGCATTGTCACAGTACACTCAGCAAGTGACAATTCCTGCAGGTAAATACACACTTGAAATTTCATACTACAACGCAGGCGGAACAACAGCTGTTAAAAAGAACCTCATGGGATTCATCACCGACGGCAATGTTGAATATCTTGGCGAAAGCCTTACATTCCCTGTTGGGAAGTGGGTTAAGGACGTAATCACATTCAACCTTGAGGAAGCAACTTCAGGTAAGTTCTCCCTCGGATATGAAGCTGCTAACGCAGGTTCAGGAGGTATGCCTCACTTCTTCATCGACGGTATCGCACTGCGCTATGTAGGTGAGATCAACTTCGATCCATCCCTCTTCGCACTTCAGGCAGCAGTGAATGTAGCCCAGAACGTTGTTGACGAGCCATTCAATGCAGATCTTAAGAAAGCACTTCAGGATGCTATTGACGCGGGTGACGCTCTCCTTAAGTCACAAAGCGAAGACGCTGAGAAGAACAACGAGGCAACAAAAGCCATCACAGATCTCATGGCTGATGTAAACGCAAGCATCAAAGCATACAAGAATCTTCAGGAATTCCAAGATGGTGCATTGGCTGAAGCTCTTGGAAAATACGAAGGATACATTCCTGCTCTGTTCAGCGAACTCGAAACACTCAACGACGCCGTAACTGATGCACTTAACGATT
>Ga0256405_10008826_pt1 | contig 14151 bp, 11 predicted proteins | sample RumenRJG_02DNA_FD_189096 | JGI IMG/M metagenome (GOLD analysis project Ga0256405, IMG submission 189096) | Bovine rumen microbial communities from Lethbridge, Alberta, Canada - RJG_02 | ecosystem: Host-associated > Mammals > Digestive system > Stomach > Rumen | place: Canada: Alberta...
TTCTAAGCCGCCTGTGCGGCGGTCAACTATCAGTTCGTGCCGATTTGACTTATCAGCAATTTCTAAGCCGCCTGTGCGGCGGTCAACATGAGCAAAAGCAGGCCAGAAATAATCATACCTTTCTAAGCCGCCTGTGCGGCGGTCAACGTGAGTTTGCTCCAGTTGCTGCTTGGTCTACTTTTCTAAGCCGCCTGTGCGGCGGTCAACTATTTTACTTCTTCGCTTCCGTGGCCCCAGAAATTTCTAAGCCGCCTGTGCGGCGGTCAACATTTTACTTCTTCGCTTCCGTGGCCCCAGAAATTTCTAAGCCGCCTGTGCGGCGGTCAACTTGTAGAATCAGAAGAAGCAGTCTGCGCAACATTTCTAAGCCGCCTGTGCGGCGGTCAACAATGGTCGATAAGACCGGGAACTCCATACAACTTTCTAAGCCGCCTGTGCGGCGGTCAACCTCTACTTATAATGCTCAGTCTCCTTATACTATTTCTAAGCCGCCTGTGCGGCGGTCAACATTCACGGCAAGCCTTTTTCCCTTTTTCCGGATTTCTAAGCCGCCTGTGCGGCGGTCAACTTTAATTAGCTTTCTGGTCGTCTGTTGCCGCATTTCTAAGCCGCCTGTGCGGCGGTCAACACTGCAGTCCTGACCTTCGCATCGGACATCTTTTTCTAAGCCGCCTGTGCGGCGGTCAACCATGCAGCGCACGAAAGCACTTGGCCTTTTATTTTCTAAGCCGCCTGTGCGGCGGTCAACGATTGTTCCAACTATCTCATGGACTTTTGTGATTTCTAAGCCGCCTGTGCGGCGGTCAACAGAGTCTTGAGAACCGTCATTCCCATATCCGATTTCTAAGCCGCCTGTGCGACGGTCAACGTATGGCAGAGATACGCCAGCCCTGTATGGATTTTCTAAGCCGCCTGTGCGGCGGTCAACGAATAGAAGGCGAAAGCGGGATAAAATCACAATTTCTAAGCCGCCTGTGCGGCGGTCAACGGGCATCGAGGCCGCTAAAGCTCGGGGTGTAATTTCTAAGCCGCCTGTGCGGCGGTCAACCAAGACATTCGAGCCAATACAGCGGTTTATCGCTTTCTAAGCCGCCTGTGCGGCGGTCAACGAACCGTTCGATGATAAAGTGTTTGGCTATCATTTCTAAGCCGCCTGTGCGGCGGTCAACTACCACCAACAATAGAATCAAAGAGTCCCATATTTCTAAGCCGCCTGTGCGGCGGTCAACAAGAGATGCAGCATGCGGAGAACCGGCGCCAATTTCTAAGCCGCCTGTGCGGCGGTCAACGTCAGACGTATCTCAGGAAGAAAGGAACAGAATTTCTAAGCCGCCTGTGCGGCGGTCAACATATATTGAGGGTGGCGATTATTTCGCCGGACTTTCTAAGCCGCCTGTGCGGCGGTCAACATGCACGATTACAGCGCCCTGAATATCTCGGCTTTCTAAGCCGCCTGTGCGGCGGTCAACTATTTTACTAGCGCGTTGCCGTGGCCTCAGATTTCTAAGCCGCCTGTGCGGCGGTCAACGTTCTTGGTAGCCAAACACTTTATCGTCAAAATTTCTAAGCCGCCTGTGCGGCGGTCAACATCCAAAAATTAAAGAGCAGCGCCTTCCAAAATTTCTAAGCCGCCTGTGCGGCGGTCAACTCCGAATGCCAACGACTGCCTGGGCTGCTTCATTTCTAAGCCGCCTGTGCGGCGGTCAACTGTATCAAACAAAGCTGTTTTTCCCTAATTTACAGGGAATGAACTAACCTGTACCCAGAAACCAAAAAATCAAGCACATCGTCAATCCCTTGATATTAATGGTTTTGTCTGCTTTGTCAAAAAAAGGGTTAAAATTCCGGAACTGTTGCATCCCTACTCAGTCCATATACACCAAAGTTTCCTTCGGCCGGCTGTGACTTTTCCTCTTTCGCAATAAACAGTTCAAAGCTATGGTGATTTGTAAGACTGGTGATATGAACATATGGTAGAGATTTTTCCAGTGGTTTTTGCTTAATCAATAATTCTGCTTCTTCATAGGATATTCCATGCCGACGTGCATAACGCCTTGCCTGCTGTGCGACACTTTTAACCTGGTGAAATCGACGGTAAACCGCATAGCCTTTTAGACGATTCGGAATCGGTCTAATACTTGTGATATGGACATAATCCTTCAGCCTCTCAAAAAGCTTTTCAGCTCCAAAAGCCTTCAGTTTTTCTTCCTCATCTGCTAAAATGCGCAGTTTAGTTCCCAGCCCTTCGTCTTTCTCTGCACGTTTAGACGAAAGCGTTTTATACTCGGGAAAAGCAACCCCAATCGGCGTACAGTTATTTTCATCTTTTAATGAAACAAGGCCAAGGTGAAGCTGCCCAAAGACTTTTGTCCAGAGAAATGACAATGAAATTTCCTGACTTGGAAGCAGTGTCACATCCTGATAGTACCGCATTAGCGTCACTCCTTGCTGCTCTGCCCAAATACACCGCCACGTACAAGAACGGCCATTACATAATGTTCTTTTTCTTCATCGTCCAATGCTTCTCCAGTTGCGTACTTATCAAACAGTGTGTAGAAATCAACTTTTTCTTTGGGATTGCGGAATGCACGACCTAAAGTAGTCACTGCGCCATAAGGCTCTACCGCAATCGGTCCAACATTCGCTGTAGTAAATTCAGGATACCATGTATCAATGGTTCGAATAGCATTTCCAATCTTCTGCGAGTGCATTGCAGCGATTCCGCCCACCTGATAGAGGATTTTGCTCTTTTCTCCTTTCCCTTTATCGAAAACCATTTCCTCACTCGGATAAACTTCCTGACCTTCGCCAATTGATGCAAAAATCTGCACTTTAAGCAATAAATACGCACGCTTACCGGACAATGCATCCGCTATCGCATCCGCCAATTCTGAAACTCCATCCACGTTATCAAAGTTTCTCAAAGAAAAATCGTATGCGTTAAAGGTCCAGGTTTTCTGCGCTTTTTCTTCAACGATTTCCTGTACGATTACTTCAATTTTTTCTGCGCCTAAGCGATTTCTCCAAAGGCTTCTTCCATTTGCAATATTCGCGGCGTAACGTTGCGCAAGTTCGTGAAATCCGGTCTTTTCGATATATTTTTTTGCAACACCACGGTATTTCTCTGCGAATGACGCGTTATTACATGCGGACGGGCGTTCAACCCCTCCCAAAACTTTAATTGTATATTCCAGTTTCAACGTATCACAATCCATAGGCAGTGCACAGGCATCAACTCTCTGGGGGTTTGCTTTTTCTACTTCGTTATTCAGTTTCATTGGATCATTTTTTACTGCGTCTTTAAGACGATTAGAGATGGTTCCACGCACAGCTTTTTCTGTCAAATGCAAGGGTATTGCTTTTGACCGTCTGTCAGCCCAATTCGTTCCGTACAAGTACCCGTCCGATGGAACGAGCTTTTTCTCAAATGCTAAAACCGATGCGATATCAGATGCTGTTTTTGCCATGTTGTTTTCCTCCTCATGCATTCTGCGAATTATTTTGGTTACGACACAGGTAAAGCCCATGTTCTAAATCTGTATGATACTCCCAGAGAATTTCATTTATACTCCTAAAATGATACGGCATACGGAATTCTCCAAGTGTTACAACAGGTTCTGCAAAGCGGTGTTCGTATTCTTCCGACCTTTGATGCTTAGCTTTCACTGCTCCGGATATTGACTTAAATCCGACAGCAACAGGAACAATCCATCCATCATTGCGGCGCTTGCCCTGCCAACTAAGGTTATCACCGTTTTTCTCTGCTTCAAATTCCACTGCCAGCACATCAATTAACCTTGTCAGCGCGTCCCTTTTATCATTTTTTTCGGTTAAAATAAGATCTCTCCGCTCAATAATGGCATATCCCGGCATGAGTCGTCTGAGCAGCCGACGTTCTTCGTCATCTGATTCTTCATTTACCGGAATAAATTCAAGTTTTCCAATTTTTTCAATGTCACCGCCTGCAAGCTTCATACGCCAAATATTATTTTCTACTTCTTTTTTGACTTGTTCTTTGTTTATGCCGTCTACTCCCTTTAACTTAATCAATAATGAAACACATAGATGACATCTCGCTTCTTCGATAAAAGGCGGTCTTTCATATGCACCTGTCTTGCTGCTCTTTTTTAGCGGATTCGCCGTGCCTATTATTGAATATTGGTAGTCTTTAGGCCCCTTATATAATTGCACATCACAGGTATGAGACACTACTGCAACCCCCGAAAAGCTTACGTCTTTGAACCCTACTTCATGGAGATTCCGTTCCAACGCGTGTGCGGCACCAAGCCAAGCCGTCATTGCAGGAAATCCGACTGTGTATGGGCTGCTCATGGCGTTTGCATTATGCACCTGTATTTTTGATAATAGTAAATACATTGCCATCATATCACCTCCCTTTGTTTACAGTGCTTTAATTATTTCCTTCCGTAAAGCAACAATCTCTGTATCTCCAAAAGTCTTTTCTTTTGTGATTATTTCGTATGTCCTCAATATCCACCTAGCCATCGAATCAGCAATTTCCTGCTTCCACTCTGTTTCTTCGCCCCTTTGTGATACATATTTTTCATCAAGCCATATCTTCTGAGCTTCCGGCAGTGAAACTTTTTTATCATCAGACCAACCCTCAGGCAAAGATTTAAGACAATCAGCCAAAGTTAATATTTTATCAATGATGTGTTCCTCTGCTGTTCTCGCATTTTGCCGTGCTTCCATATTGTTCTGTTCTCGTGCATAACTGGACCGGAGCAGCCTGAATAATTCCCTGAATTGCCACCACGGCAATGTTTCTCTGAAAAAATCTTTCTTTGGACGAGATACGTCTCTCTTTTCAATATTTGGCGGTACTGACATAAACATGTATGTTTTGCCACCATATTTGTTATTCAGGTAACTGATATTCTGCGGCTTTGTGCCGCCAATACCAATACACGTAACATTAAATATACGCTGATGTTTCTCACCGTAGGTTTCAGATTTATTATCCCTTGCCAGGCGTGCCTTTTGGTCCATTTCCTGAATACGTTTCCTCACTGCCATCATTAAGGACGATGACGGCAAAATCGACAGCAGATGATAATCACTATCATTGATTGGAAAATACACTTGACGCAGCCGATCATCTGTATCTGTCGGTACGGTGTTTTCTTTTGTTTTCAGTACTTGTTCCTTTACTTTCTCATAGTCCACCCCAAGAGACATGAAGTCTTGGCGAAGTGTTACACTATCATTTTTGAAATGTGTTAAAACATTTTTTCCATCTTCTAATTCCAGAGACAACAGTTTTGCTGTGGCCAAATAGTTTGCCGAAACTGCGATATCTGTTTCACAAACTGTATTTTCGGTGTACACAGCTCCGTCTTGGGAACTTATGTTGTGTGGAACAAATACTGCCACATTTTCTACGGAAGGATGGACAAATTTGCCCACATGTGTACACCACGTGCATTTTTCCGCATTCTTAAGTGTGTCTTCTGTCCAGCTTGCCGCTGACTTCTTTTTCTTTCCCGCTTCTTCCTGCAAATAATCCGTCAAAACAGACATTCGCGTCCCACCTTTCTTTTTATTCTTTTTCGTACTTGTTTCGATACAAACCAAAATTATCTTCGTATATCAGTTCTGCCTGTGTATCAATATATGATACTGGAACTGAAACACCGCCGTATTTTTTTGCCATCCGTCTGAGGCCTTTCATCAATTCGTCAGTATCTACCAAATCAGTATCCGCTTCGTCATACAGTGCTTTCTCATAATCTCTGTTTAGCCAAAGACGAGCTTTTTCTTTTTCCGTTAAAGTGTCTGTGCGTTCGATGTTATATTTTTCTGTGACAGAAATAAACTCCCCTTCCTTGTCACGTTCAAAAAATCCAAAGGTATCTCCATCATCACCATAACAATAGTAAAGTTCAAGCTGAGGCTGCCCTTCCCTGAAATGATGGAGTGTTTGCGGCACACCTGTCAGCCACCAATATTCTTCAAGATATCCGTGCAGGTATGCAGCACCCTTTCTTTCGATGTTGTTAAAATCCTGCATGACTTGATGTTCAAGATCTATCAATTTCTCTTTTGGGTTCAGTGCATCAGCTTTTTGAATTCGTGGAATAGACTGTACGCTTTCAAGCAGTTCACTCTCATCTGTAATAGATTTCATATCATGGCTTTGTAATCGGTATTTTCCGCCTGTCTCATAACCGGGACGATAAAAGGCTTTGTCTCTGTTTTGAATTGCGTTCAGATTGTACTGCATAACCGCCAAATTTGGCACAGCTATATTTTCACTCATCACCCTATGCCTAAGCACACGCCCTGCAAGCTGAATAATAGACCGATATGATGACGGTTCAACAACTGCCCAGTCAAAATCATGGTCACGCCCAATTTCTTCCACAGGTGTTGATATGACAATAAAAAGCAAATTTTCTGCTTCTGTACTGTCAATATGACGGCGAATAATAGGCTCATTTTCAAAAAGACGGTTCTGCCAGTTTCCTTTCCTTTTCAATATTTTGTCAAGGTATTCCTCCTGCTTATGCCTGAGAAGCCGCGTCTGTCGGCTGTGGTAAGTCATGAGCCGCACGTCGTAATTTTCATTCCAATTACTTGCCAATAGGAATTTGCTGACCGACACACATGGATCAATATTTGCCATGCGTATAAGTCCAAAGGATACTTTTTTCCCGGAACGTTCATCTACGGTATTATGTGCATCATGCAGAGCAACTGCCTCATTTTGCAAAGAAGAAAAATACTGCTCAAGTAAGGACGTTCCATTGTCACCATCTTTATCTATATCACAGGAAGCAATTCTTGCTTTACGTTTTACAATCTGCCTGCGAAGTTTTTCAGCACGTTTTAAAACAAACGCTGTATGGTTCTCGTGGAACTGCTTCCGTACTACCTTTGGTTCAGTCATTGAAATACGTGCAGTTCTGGAAGAAAATTCATCGCACCACAAACAGACAATTTCTTCTTTTTTTCCGAAAAAACCTGAATGCGATGCCCGTCCCATCTGATAGGCAGAAAAAAGTGCTTCCGCCAAATCGGGAGGAATGGTTGCGGAGGATATAGCCATGTTTCTTCCCAACATTCCTGCCAACTGTGCAAGATGGGCAACAGTCCAAAGGTCTTCTGTGGCAAAATCGTCCACTTCATCTATAACAAGGTCGGAGGTCATCAAGCGCAAAAACGGAAGCATATATTTGCCTCCACGAACTGTCTCTGTAGCGGCTACAATATGGTCTATAGTTGCCGCAATTACCGGCTTATACAGAAATGCTTTTTCTTTTTTTGTTTTCGCAGGATTTTGGAAAAATATCTTAAAAAAGTCTGCTTCGGAATCAATTTCATAATGAAGGTCTGCGGTAAGCAACTCATCTCTGTCCTCCACCTCACCGCTATCCTCCATAATATTTTCTTTTCGATGCGCTTCATGTAGATCCCTTGCCGCTGCATCCCCTACTAAAACTGCAAGCTCGTCATGAGAAAGTCCTATACGCTCCCTATATTCATCCCCTGTCTGAAGTGTGAGAGATCGCAGCCCGAGTGCAAGCACATAGCGAAGCTCGTCTCCACTTGTGGAAACAGCCCTCATTAGTTTTGCATTTGCAATAGTCTTACCGCACCCTGTACTTGCCATATTTACTATAAACCAACCGCATCCATTCTTTATTTCTTTTCGCAATTCAGTGATTTTCTGAGCCGCTTTGTCTTGCCAGTCATACGGTGGAGGACTTTTCTTTCGCAACATACGAACATCCTGTGCGTATTCCATTTGTTCGCAGAATTGCGGCAGAAAATGGAGGATTTTCATCGCTTGCGCTGCTACACCAACAAGATGCTCATCAAGATGTTGCTTCAGCCTGCCTTTTTCCGTATTAGCGTACAACTTCGTATTTCCCCGCCAGTTTGGCTGAGCTTCCTGTGATGAAACAAAGTAATCTGCCATCATAAGGCTAATACGCATATACCAAAGTGCAGGACGCAGTGCGCTATCTTTCCAAAGCCCAAGAATAGCTTCTTCTTCAGCCAACGTGCGTTTCGCCCATTTACAAATCTGCTTTCGCCATACTTCAGAATCTTCAAGCAATCCTTCTTTAAAATGCAAAGGCTTTATATCATCCTCCGAATTTTTATATCCCCAATCGCTTTTAATAGTCCCCACCATATCCAAGAATGAAGCCATTACAGTTTCACTATATATTTTACTCGCTTCCCGCGAAGGTACCGGCATACGATGATGAGAAATAATAAGCCACATAATCAATGTTGCTATTGGAGGAAATTTACCAAAGCTGTCATCCACGAAACCCTGCGACAGTTTCAGGTTGAGCTTTTCGTCATCTTCCCATTCGGAAAGTTTAGACAGCCATTCTCTGTCATCCGATGTATTTTTACATGATTTTATTAGCGCAGCAAGCATACGGCATGATATCCATTCATGACGAAAAGCATCCCCGGTCTTTACACCTTTTTGCAGTTTTTTCTGGAATGCGTCGTTTGCTTTTCCCCAATCGTGAAACAGTGCCGCCAAAGCCACGATTGGTGTCATCTGTGGCATATATTTCCAGTTGCTTTCCCATTCACTATGACTGATATTTCTCTGAGTAGAATTTACAGGGACAATTCCCATTTCATTGAATTTTTCACGATTACCTACAATCCACAATAATTCACTTCTGCTTCTTGATCGAATCCAGTGACATGATACCGCAGTATTTTTGGTTGCCTTTCCTCTTAAAAGCGTTTTTACTGTCTGCAGCCCATCTTCTGTAATAACGGTACTCCATGTATCATTTCCGATACGATTTGCAAAAGTATCCAATATACGGCGCACTGTCATAAGGGCCTTTTTTTCGCTTCGACTGATAAAAACAACCATCATGACCTACCGCCATCTCCTTTATTTGCTTACCCCGCACTGTTCCTTAATCGTATCAAACATAAAATCCAGAGATTTGTGTTCCGTAAATTTCACAAGGCATTGCTTTCTGAACTCCTGGTCGCTCATTCCATTACATGCACAAATAAATGCCAAAGGTAATACGATTGCATCTTTTATTAAATCTGCTACATCAAAAACAAGTGCACCACGACGTGTCTTCCCGTGCATGACAGCAAATCCATGTGGAATCCCGAGTACCCATAATACGGAAGCAGCCATTCCATAGGCCAAATAATTGCCATGATTCAAGAAAACATTTGCTATGTCTGTAGCATCTACGTCCCTGACAAATCCTTCGTAGTACGTTTTTTGCGCCGCATATTTGTACAACCGCTTAGCAAAGGCCGCTTCTGCACTTAAAAGCTCTGTCACACGTTTCGCTTTTTCGATTCCAATACGAAAACCGGCTACAGCGGACTCAATATCCTGCTCATCGGGGTAAAATTGCTCGGCTTGCAGGTCTCTGTCCTTTCCCCAGACTTTTAAGAGATAATCACATCTCTTGTGCTGCATTTTTTTCGCTACTACCAAGCGTTTATTTTCATCAAACCAAAAAGACATCCACCCTTGTACATATTCAGTAGGACGATATTCGCTCTGAGGATTCACCCATTCGATTTCAGTCCCGGCAAAAAGCGGAGTTCCTCCTCCTCCACAGAAGCCTATCATGACACCAGCACTTGCCAACAGCCGTACAGCTGCCTGTGTGATAGATGTTCCGGTACCCAGCAGGATAACAGTAGTATTACCAATCGGAATATTCCAATACAAATTTTCTTTTTTTGCTTCCGTAAGATACAGTACTCTGCCATCCTTTTGCATGACACGGCATTTCTCCAGGTAATATATATTTGCCCGTTTGGAATGCAAAATTGTTTTTAAATCGGAAGGAGTCATCTCTTGCGTTTTCTTCATGTTTTTCTCCCTAATAAAAAGAGTACACACTTATACGAATCTCTTCTGCCCATCGTACTTTTCGAATGTCTCAATACACATATAAACACAATTCTTATGCTAACATTATAGTACAAATCATTATATTTTTCAGATTTTTCCGAATGTAAAATTCCTGCGTTATTTTCTCAAAAGACATTTTTCCTTAACCAACAAAAGCACCCCGTCCACTTTGAACGGTATTGTTTTCATTGACGCTGCATTGAAGCAGGAGGCTGAAAGAACATTAAAAAGTATGGGACTTTCCATGTCCACCGCAATACACCTTTTTTGTCGCCAGGTTGTCAATCAGAGGCGTATTCCATTTGAAATAATTGCACCTGATTCAGTCAATGAAACAACACGACGTTCTATGAACGATACATTAAAAGGAAAGAATCTGAGCCGCAAATTTTCTTCTGTTGATGAAATGTGGGAGGACTTAAATGCTTGATGGCTCAGAGAACAGGAACTCACAGTGATTTATTTGAGTGAACCTTTACTTGCACATAACACTATGATTTTAACCATCATTGGACAGAGAAGCACCCCGCCCAAATTGAGCGGGGTGCTTTTGCATTGATAATTCAATATCCGATTATTATAAATCCAATGATTTCAGGAACTCAAGCAGACTTGCCGTGATGGTAGGTATATCTTCGCCAATCCAGTTCTTTTTTGAATAAGTCAGCCTATCAATATATCTCTTCGATGAAAATGTTCTTGTAATCCTTCTTACCACGGCATTCATATCGTTTTCTTTCATACCCGGATCAGAAATGACAAATGTATCCAAACATTGTAATAGCTTTTTTATATCAACCTTGCCTGTAAGATAGAACATATCAAAAATATCTTTATAGCGTGTTGAGTTTGGACCAAACTTCAAAAGTGAGCGAAGCTTTTCGGTAAACATCTGCTCTTTTGAGTTAATAAGCAATGTGGCACTGCCGTCATAACAGGCAATGTCAAAGCAATATTCTTCCTGTTCTATATTAAGATTCTTATGCACACCAAGATCAATCTTACTTTCTATGGAATCGCCGATATCATCGGAAATAATGACATATACACGCTTGCCATGATAATCCTGTTGCCTCAGCTCAGTTATTTCGCCTGTCTGCTGTATATGAATACCTTCAAGACAATCAAGCTTTTTGATAAACTGACGAATCGACTCATCACCAAGAGAATATCGGACAAAATCGATATCCATATCCTGTGTGGCTCTTCTTGCATCCTTTGATATGCTGCGCATTACAACGCCACCTTTGATAGTGACATTTCTGCTGAGCGTACTTTCAGAAATTGCCTTAAGCACAACATCCTGACATACCTTTGCTTCTGCATTGTCATCAACATATCCGTCTGCGCGGGCTTGTCGGATCATTTCCTTTATCGTTGCCATTAAAACACCTCCCTCTCAAGAGCGTCGCTGATCATTTTGCTTCGCGGAAAAGTCTCCGCATAATCCTGTATACGCTCGATATCCAAATCATAGATTAGATTCCTGTAATTTCCGATAATCTCCTTGTAATAGTCAAAAGGGAATTTGTTCTTAAACCTAAGCAATTCTATCAGCATTCTCTCTTTATCGTAAATCCTGATAGTCGCGTCTCTTCGCTCCATTGTCGTAACACCGATGTTCAATAAATCTGATAGAACGTAATACTGATGGACACGCCTATCGTTAATGTAAATAGCGTGTTTGTCTGTTGCGATATGGAATTCATCCGGAATGACATCCGTAAGGCCGTGATAATAGAAGGCACTATCCATGGTTATTATTCCTTTGGGGTATTTAAATGCGATAATAGCCAACGTAGAAACATCGGGAACGTCAGAATAGACTCCTCTCTCGATCTGATACAGATTACCCTCTGATATTTGCTTTTTAATCTGATAATCTGATTGCCATTTTTTTAGGCAATTCGGATAGGATAACAACATAGTAAACCTCTTTGAGTAAGTATAGGCTTACAGTTAGTTACGGCCTATATTTACTTTAATAACATAGATATAAAGGTACTTTTAAAGTAATTATAGGCCAAAATATCTTTGTAGCCTATAATTACTTTAATAATTATAAAAAAAGCATCCTTTATTGTCAACAATAAACCTGCACTCTCTTATTCGGTAAATCTCTGATTAACATAATATAGATAGACTATAGGAAGAAGGAACGAATCTGAGCCGCAAGTTTTCTTCTGTTGATGAAATGTGGGAGGACTTAAATGCTTGATAGCCCAGCGAACAGGAACTCACAAACACCTCTACAAAACACCATATCTCCATATCCCATTAGAAAAAAAGAAGCTGAACTGGTAAACTAAAACTGGACACGTAAGGGGGTAGAAAATAGACACATCAAGAGGTAATATGAATACCAAATTGACGTGAAATTCTCCCACATATACGTGAACAGGAGGTTTACTATGAAATTTTCATCTGAGGAACGACTCGAAATTGGTCGTAAAATTTATTACGGGGAATTAACCAGATATGAGGCTGCTCACATCTATGGTATCAGTGCGGAAACAGCCAGAAGTTATATGCGCCTTTATCGCGATGCTCATCAGTTAACTCCTAAAAAATCGCATACACATGTTGTACACCCTTGCCAAAGTAACACTCTTCCTAAGAATTGGGAAGACTACCGGTCGTTATCAAAGGAAGAATTATTGTTCGAACTCATGAAATCTAAAATCAATGAGGCTCGATTAAAAAAAGGATACATGGTGAAGGGAAGTGGTTCAAAGAAGGAGTTTTTTCTGCCAGACAACTTGAATATCAAGTAATCGCCGAACTTTCGCAAGAGTTTCCTGTAACACTTTTATGCAATGCAGCAAACGTTCAGCGCAGTAGCTTCTATAACTGGAAAGCTACACGTTTGAATCCGTCAAAGCATGAAAAATCACTCATGAAAAACATCCAAATGTTTTTGGCATACCACAAACGCTTTCCGTCACACGGCTATCGTTGGTTGAATGCGAAAATCAAGCTGGATAAAAAAATAGAGCATTCAGATCCATATGCACATAAATGCTGTAAGCTCGCAGGAATCAAATGCAAGAACAAACATTATCGCTATAAGAAACCAGGCGATCCTTACAAAATTTATCCAAATCTGTTAATGGCAGGTCTTAATGTAACCGGACCAATGCAGTGCGTTGTCAGCGATATGACAGTCTTTCGGATAAACGGAGTTTACTATGAACTGACACTTTATATGGACTTATGGAATAATGAAATTTTAACGCATGCACTATCAGCCAAACGTGGTGATCGAATGACATATATCAGTGGACTCAAGGATCTCCTGGAACTCAAAGCAATTTGTCCTAAATGCGAAATGGTTCTGCACACAGATCAAGGTTCAGTATATGCTTCCAAAGCTTTCAATGAACTTCTTCCAATGTATAATGTAACGCGTTCAATGTCACGAGCAGGAACGCCAACAGACAACGCAGCTATGGAATCTATCAACGGATGGATAAAATCTGAAATGTTTACTGATTTGCATGTAACCGGCAAAGGAGATATAACCCAAGAAGTAGCCAGATACATTCACTTTTACAATGAAGAGCGTCCAGCGTATGCATTAGGCTACTTGACACCAAAACAGTACAAAGCAAAGATGCTTAAAGCTAGTTGACTGTTTACGAGTGTCTAAAAAATTGTTTTTCAGTGTCCAGTTTTTGTTGACCAGTGCATCCGTCACGCTTTCAGCGTGCCACCTCCCTCTCTGAGGGAGGCTCTTATGCCCCCTTCCAGGAGGGTGTCAACATGCCGGGGGCATGTTGGCTTGCAGCCGAAGGCTGTCGGAGGGAGTAAGCAAGGCGTGGCAAAGCCCCGTCTGAAACCCGTATTAAAGATGAAACGAGTAGAATTGCATGAGATCCAAAAAATTTCCGTATATGGGGAATGCAAGGATTTGTTCGTCAAGCAATAAAGAACAATAATTTATGCATATATCACGCTTGCCTGCAATTTGCCTATTGAATATAATATAATTAGCAGGACAGCAGAGGTGCAATCCATGATTAATGTATATATTGATGAACTCACCCCATGTCTTAAAGACACAAAAACCGGTGAGCTTGTTCAGACAGAAGTTATTCGATTACAGCGTAAATCCTTCCTACGAAAATACAACAAAAAGAACGGGTGGTATATCAACTGGGAAACACTGGTTGACGAGAACGAAATCTACGCTCTTGTGGTCGAAGGCTCTGTAGATATTCAAGGACTCGTTGCATTGGCAAAAGATGTCGACACGC
>Ga0256405_10008827_pt1 | contig 14149 bp, 12 predicted proteins | sample RumenRJG_02DNA_FD_189096 | JGI IMG/M metagenome (GOLD analysis project Ga0256405, IMG submission 189096) | Bovine rumen microbial communities from Lethbridge, Alberta, Canada - RJG_02 | ecosystem: Host-associated > Mammals > Digestive system > Stomach > Rumen | place: Canada: Alberta...
CTGTATTGGAGTTTACTTCATCACAGGGGCGTATGTCCTCCTTTAAGATTCCCTCTAATGTGGATTCTGCCTGTGATGTTATTGTAAATATCTCCTATAATCCGGAAACGGGTAGATATGCTGGCCGTTCACATTTTGCCTTTGCAGATTATAGTGTTGATATTCCTCGCGTTAATATATCGGAAAATGTTGGCCCCTTTGATTCTATCCATGAAGTAATGCGTTCAAATATTCGTCATTTGCAGGAAATTATGGATGGAACGGCTAATGTTGCTTGGGGTGATGATAGTTCTCGCGATGCTATCCTTTCAGCCTTGAATGGAGTTTCTTTTGATACTTTATTGGAGCAGATTCAGGCTAATATGGCACAGGAACCTGTTCAAGTTGAACAGGTTGATACGATTCAAAATACAAGCGAACAGGCCGCAAGGGTGCGTGAGTATAAGTATTATATGAACCAGCGCCCTATTGGCCCCGGCACAACGCCTAGCGATTTCTCCCGGTTTGATGAAAACGACAATGGTGGCAGGTATGGTGCGGTTTATTTTGACAGACCGCTTACGGAACAGGAAATCGCTGATTTTGAGCTTACCACAGCTAATGAAGTCCGTGAGGAAGTACAAGATGTTGTAGATGTTGTTCAGGATGCTGTACAGGACAATTCAATTCCTGAAGATGCTGAAATTGTTTCGCAAGAGCATGACAATGAAAGCGTTGCGGAGGTTCAGCCTGAATCGGAAAATGTTGATTCTTCGGATTCTACTACGGATGCTGGGACAGAAGCAGAAGATGAAGCGGTAGTTGTTGAAGAATATGAAGATATTTCCCAACGCCCTGTTGATGACTCTTTTACTGGTATTGACCTTGAATCCCTTGATTTTGAAGCTACAATGGTGAATACAGCAGGGAAAAAGGCTGTATTTTTGCGGAACCTTGCCGCTTTGCAGATTGTTAATCATCTTGAAGAAGCTGGAACCCGGCCCACGGAGCTTCAGCTTAAAGTTTTAAAGGCTTATTCCGGTTTCGGTGGAATATCAGAAGTATTTGATGAACATAATACTTCTTGGCGTAATCTTTATCAGCTTGCCAAGGACGAAATGACGGATGTTCAATATCGTGCGGCTCGTGCATCCACGCTTACGGCGTTCTATACGCCCCATGAAATCATTGATTCTGTTTATAAGGGACTTGAAAATTACGGCTTTGATGGCGGTAATATCCTTGACCCTTCGACTGGTAACGGCAGATTCCTTGATGATATGCCGGATTCCATGAAAGAAAACAGTAATCGTGTCGGCGTTGAAATTGATGTTATCACAGCTCTTGTTGCCAAGTATGCCAATCCGTCAGCCCATATTGTCAATAAACCCTTTGAAAAATCAAATTTCCCGGATGGCTCTTTTGACCTTGCTATTTCCAACATTCCCTTTAATAATGTTGTTGTTAATGACAAAAAGAATGGAAGCCGTCTTATCCATGATTATTTTATGACCAAGATGATAGATGAAGTCAGACCCGGCGGCCTTGTTGTGGCTATTACCAGCCGTGGTACAATGGATAAGAAAAATGCCGGGATTCGTGAGGAACTGGCAAAAAAGGCAGAACTTGTACGCGCAGTACGTTTTCCTAATAATACGTTTAAAGATGCAGGTACGGAAGCGGTTTCTGACCTGTTGATTTTCCGTAAGCGTGAACATGAACTTTCTCCTGTTGATGAACTTCCAAGCTGGACTAAATCGCGCCTTATAACGGAAACAGATTATACTAGCCGAGGGAAAGAGATTAAAAAGGAATACTATGAAAATGAGTATTTCATTGAAAATCCGCAGTATATTTTGGGTGATACGAAGGTAAAATCTACATCTTATGGTTACGATTTAGATGTTATTCCGAAAGTTCGTGAAAATGAAGACGGTGATTCCGTTGATATTCCCATCACGGAACTTTTGGATAATGCACTTTCGGATTTACCAAAAGAGTATGTAAAAGCTGAACAACCATTACCTGTTCCAAAGGAACTTCCGGCACTTGAAACCAATGTGGCTTATGGGTATTATTTTGATAAGAAAGATATTATCTATCTTGCTCCAACTGGCGAAAAGGAAACAATAAATGTTGGTGGGGTAGGGAGAAAGAAACTTGTTTCTGCTATGGCCATTCGTGATGAAATTCGTTCCATGTTTGCTGATGAAATGGCAAGCTGTGATGATGAAACGCTTATCAATCATCAGGCAAAGCTCAATCAGCTTTATGATGAACATGTCAAGGCCTATGGCCCTATCAATAAAGATAGTACCCTAAAACGTCTTTTCCAAGAAGATTCTGCTTACCCACTCCTTTTGTCGCTGGAAGTAATGGAAGATGATGAAGTTAAGGCCAAGTCGGATATTTTCTCGAAGCGAACGATTCAGGCATATTCTGCTCCAACTCATGCAGATTCGCCGGAAGAAGCTTTGATGATTTCCATGGCTGAAAAAGGGTGTATTGATATTCCTTATATGGCAGGCCTTACCGGACAGACTGGTGAAGAAATCATTGATAAGCTTGAATTTGTCAGCATTTATGAGGATTTTGAATCGAATCGTTATGTGACTGCTGATGAATATTTATCCGGTGATGTAAAGGAAAAACTTGATTTTATTCAGGAAACCAAAGAAAAATGGGAGAAGGAAATCACCGATTATGCGATTGATGAACTCTTCCCCATTCCGGATAAGTATATCTATAACGAAAAAGATTATGATAAAAAGTTCTCCTTAGAGTCTATAGGTAGTTTGTATTTTTCAGATAATCTTTCGGACGCTGATATTGAGTTTATGTTTGACAAAAACAATCGAGCATTATTAATAACTTTTTTGAATCAAGCTGGTAGTTATACTTCAAAGGATGTATTTAATCGTTATTTTGATTTACATCCTGAAAATAAGACATTGTTTGAAGATACGGAATTTGCTATTGACATATTGCCTACTATGCCTAAACTCTACTCATTAGACCGATTAGATTATCTTGATGGAGTAAAGGTTATTAAAAATGTTTGCAGTCTTGTAAATATTAATCGCTATAAAGATATTGATGCAAAGGACTATGCTTTTTTAAAGTCTATTGTCCGTGAATACGCACATGGTGAGCATCCGGAAGTGCTGGAAAAAGAAAATATTCTTGAAAAGTATACTGCTTTTACGCACGAGTACGATGATAAGATTGACCAGTTTATTCATGATGGCAGTAACGAAACGATTGCATTTTTGCGTAAGGACATTGAACGGCTCAATAAAAATATCAAAGCTTTAGAATCTGTCCAGCCGGAAGATTTGAAAGCCGAAGATATAAAAATTCATCTTGGAGCAGGTTGGATTCCAACCTGCTACATTGAAGACTTTGTACAGGAAACCTTTGATTGCTATGAAAAAGTAGGTATTGAATATGCCAATATTACAGGCGAGTGGAAGATTAATAACAAAAAGGTTGGTGGTACGAAAGTCAATGAAATCTATGGTATTGAGGAAGCCAATGCCCTTGTACTGTTGGAAAAATGCCTGAACCACCGTACTATGGATATTAAAAAGACAGTTGTGATTGATGGCGAGGAAAAGCGTGTTACAGACCGTAAGAAAACGTTATTAGTATCGAAGAAGATGCAGAATATCCGGGAAGAGTTCGATAAATGGATTTATAAGAGTGAAGCCCGGAAAAACTGGCTCGTGGACTACTATAACCGACACTTTAATAACATTGTTCCCCGTCAGTTCGATGGGTCTAAGCTTACGTTCCCCGGCATGAATCCTGAAATTAAACTCCGTGACCATCAAAAAGATGCCGTTGCTCATTCGCTTTATGGCGGCAATACACTTTTCGCTCATGTAGTTGGTGCTGGCAAAACGTTTGAAATGCAGGCATCTGCAATGGAATCTAAGCGTATAGGTCTTTGCAAAAAGCCACTCTTTATTATGCCCAAACATCTTACGGAGCAATTTGGAGCAGAGTTCTTGCGGCTTTATCCAAATGCAAATATTCTTGTTTCTACGCCAAAAGACTCCGGTAAGGAAAACCGCAGGAATTTCTGTGCTAAGATTTCTGCACAGGACTGGGATGCCATTGTTATGAGCTATGAACAGTTTGAAAAAATTCCTCTTTCACCGGAACGCTTAAAGTCCTTTATTCAGAAGGAAATTGATGAAACCATGGAAGGTCTTGACCAGCTCAAACGGATGAAGAATGATTCCGGCTTTACAGTGAAACAGGCTGAAATGCAACTTAAAAAGCTCAATGAAAAAATGGATGCGGTCACGGAAGAGTACAAAAAGCATCAGGATGCCACGATTTACTTTGAACAGTTGGGGGTAGACAGACTTTATGTGGATGAATCCCACAACTATAAAAATCTTGGTTTCTTTACCAAAATGAGTGGTATTCAGTCACAGCACGTTCAGAAAACGGATGACCTTATCGCAAAAATTGATTACCTTAACGAAATTACAAATGAACGTGGTGTAGTTTTTGCCTCCGGTACGCCGATTTCCAATTCGTTCTCCGAGTTCTTCACGCTTCAAAAATATTTGAAGCCATCCCGTCTTGAAAAACAGGATTTAAAATTTTTTGACCTGTGGGCATCCACGTTTGGGCAGGAAGTTACCCAGCTCGAACTTTCAGCCGATGGCAAGAAATATAATCCTAAGACGCGATTTGCTAAGTTTGACAACCTGCCGGAGCTTGTAAGTATGTTCCGCGAGTTTGCTGATGTAAAAACTGCGGATATGCTGAACCTTGATGTGCCGGAATGCGAAGTGGTAATGGAAAAATCCAAAGCCAGCCCATTACAGAAGGAAATGGTTAATCGGTTAGTAAAACGTGCGGAACTTATCAAGACTGGCAGACCCATGGTTGTTAATGAGGAAGCTAATCTTTTGGATAGTGATAAGGGTCTTGATAATATGCTGGTTGTTATTAACGACGGCAGAAATGTGGCTCTTGATACCCGTATCGTTGACCGCGATAATCCGGACTTTGAAGACAGTAAGGTAAACCGTTGTATCGCTAATGTCGTAAGTGAATATAAAGAGTCCGAATCCATTAAGGGAACCCAGCTTGTATTCTGTGACCTTTCTACTCCTAATGCAAGCGATAAGGAAAAATTCACGGTTTATGCTGATATTGTCCAAAAACTTCAGGATAAGGGAATTCCCAAGGAAGAAATTGCTGTTATACATGATTATGAGAAGCCGGAACAGAAACAAGCACTCTTTAATCAAGTTAATAAAGGCGAAGTTCGCGTACTTCTTGGGTCTTCTGATAAGCTTGGTATTGGTACAAACGTGCAAAAACGCCTTACTGCTACACATGACCTTGACTGTCCTTGGAAACCAAGTCAGATTGAGCAGAGAAGGGGCCGTATTGTCCGTCATGGAAATATGAACAAAAAGGTAAAGATTTACCGTTATGTAACGGAAGGAACCTTTGATGCGTTCATGTGGCAGACCAATGAGCGCAAGCAGGGCTTTATTGCACAGATTATGACCAGCAAGACTCCTTCCCGGTCTATATCGGATGTGGACTCTACTCAAATGGAATTTGCTGAATTTAAGGCCGCTTGCACCGATAATCCGCTTTTCAAAGAACAGATGGAACTTACGCAGGAAGTGGAAGGTCTTACTGTTGAACGTATTCAGTACATGGAAGTACAAAACAAGTTAAAGCCCCGTATTGAAACGGAACTGCCCAGCAATATTGAAATGTATAAGGCAAGGATTTTAGCATCAAAGGCTGATTTGAAGACGTTGCAGGAGAATCCTTCCGATATAATTACGTTCAATGGCAAAGAATTAAAGGTTGAAGAAGCTGGCAATGCTTTTGCCGCAATATGCAGGGCGTTTCAGGAAGGGATAGTGGATTCCAATAAGGGTTACTACGGAAATTTCCGTGGTTTTAAATTTGAAGTTAAACCAGAGCTTACGGATTCGCTTCGTACAATTTATAAAGCAAAATTCTATGGCCAGTCTGTTACCAGCTTTGAGATTGGCCTTACTACGCCGGATGCTAACCTTAACCGACTGAATATGCTTGAAACCGTATTGGAAAATAAGATAGTCAGCAATGAAAGCCTTTTGAAAAACTGTGAACGTGAACTTGAATCCTGTAAAAAGGATTTTGGTCAGCCATTCCCCAAGGAAGAAGAGTATCAGCAAAAAGTTGCTCGGCTTGCTGAAGTCAACGTTCTTGTTAATGCAGACAAGGAACTCATGGAATTGGATGCAGAGAAAGAGAAGCGACTAAACCTTATTATTACGCCGGACAGCTATGAGGATAATAAGGCACATTGCCAGTCTTACTTAAAGTTTGCCAAAGCTATCCTCGATGGCAATGATGGAAAGTGGCCGGAAAATGGGGATGATACCATTGCGACTAAACTTCAAGGCGAAGGGGTAAGTAAAGAGAATATTGCCGAGGCAATTTTTCTTATGTCCCCTGCCTGACCGGATAAGGACGAGGTAAACACGAAAATTAAAGAAAAAATGGTGGCTTGCCGTTAAAATGACAAAACCTGCCCTATGGGGCAGGTTTTTTGTTTAGGTATATAATGATATGGGGCATTGCCTTTCAGAGGGCTTACAGGCGATTCTACGAGGTCGCTTTTTGAGCGAATTTTAATCACCATGATAGAATTGCTAAAATATAAGATTATTTAAGCCTGATTTTATGTTACCATAATAATGGTGTTGATATAGCAGTTATTTTCTAAGGAGGAAGTATTTTGGATAAATCACATGCAATTAAAACGGCTAATGAAATTATAGAGATAGAGGATTTCAGTTTGGAAGTGGTTCCTTACACACCGGACGGCACGGAACAGGATAATGATTTTGAAGCTGGTCAGAAGGTTTTTCGCCTTATTGACAATAGTGGCGCTAATTGGGGTCAAATTGAACATGAACGCTTTGATAACCTTGCCAGTATCATTGACCGATTAGAAATCTATCATGGCGATTTCCTTGAGCCTTTTGAAGGTGGTGGCGGCTATCCGGAATTACTGGCTTTTATCAATGATGATGAAGCTACAAAAGTATTATTTGAATGTAGCCCGGAAGACTATGAAAAATATTTGACCGCTGACAAAACGATGGATAGCGATATGCGTTATTATTCCTTGTACACTAAGGAAGATTTGCAAGATTTAACGGATGTTTTACAGGCTTTTGATGAAGGAAATATTGTTGCTGATAAAAATAACTGGCAGATTGCTCGTGGTGGTTATGACCTTGAATTTACGGTTTCGTATCAAAATGAACCCATATTTGATTGCATTGACCATCAGTTAAAACCGTATACGGAAAATGCCAGTAAGATTATGGAGCTTATGCCCATAATTGATACGATTACTGAGGAATATAAGGATGTTTCTTTTGACCCGGCCATTTTTGGTATCATGCACATAAAAAGCGCGGTCAGGTCAAACTATGAACAGGCTGGGAAAAGACTTACCGTATTAGTTGATGATTATGACCATGTGATGCTGGGAGAAAGTCAGAATTATGACAGCCATGGCAATTATAACAATCAGAATGATTCGCTTATTATGGTTACAGATAATCCCCAGCAGGGCAAAGATTTCTACCACCTGCTTCATGGAGCTGGCTCAACGGCTGACTTTAATAAAGTTGAGGAACTGCAACTTTATGGTGGGCTTCGGAATATTTCGGATTTCCTGCGCTTTGAAGAGAAACTTTTGGATAAAGGTATTCAGAAAACACAGGAATTTACACTTGCTGGTGTTGCGCTGACACAGGATAGTTTTAACGATTATGTTGGCACCAAGCATCCGGAATTCAAAGCTTATCAGGACAAATTAAAAACGTATATAGCTCCTTACGGTGTTCCCCAGCACGATATTCCGGCCATTGATGTTAAAATTGCCAAGGAAATGCAGAAGGAACATTATTCAAAAGACCGTATTGCGGCGGCGGTTGAATTTGGAAGTCCCTATAGTGAAAAAGATTCTGCCATGCGTAAAGGATATGCACAGGATGTTCTGAAAGGAAAGTTTAAGGAATCCATTAAGGGTACTTATCGGTAACACTGTTTATAATAAAGGAGTTTATTCCATGGATTATAAAGATTCATTTTTAGAGAAGCTGTCCAATAAAGGATTTTATGAAAACTGGTAAAATACCAGCAAATAACTGTAAAACCATGACAAATTAAACAAGCATTGCAAAATAGAGTAAGGAGAAGGATTATGTCTAATAATATAATGTATCGTGTCCCCATGGATGGCTTATCGGATAGTTTTACATCGGCAAATTTGCCGATTTTCGTTTCAGATGATTTGGAAGCCATGTATCGGCAACCAGAAGTAAAGGATTTTATTTTGACATTAAAAAGGGAATTTAACAAAAAAGACAGTTCTTTTTCTTTGGAATTCCCCCTTGATAAGAATAAAGTTATTCTTTGCGCTACGAGTGATGCTTATAATAAATACTCTATAGATAAACTTGGCGATATAATTGTTTCTGCTTATAAGGAAGCACTAAAAGATACGATTTGGCAAATGAACGATAAATACAAGGATATTCAGCCAGAACCTCCGATTCAACTTAAAAATCGTGAAGATATATTTAATTTAAAGAATATTGATTTAATGGGAAAAGGCTATTTAAGCAATGCTCCGGTTGCGGTATTTGGCTCTGAACAATTCTATGCCGTTATTGATTCATCTATGCCGGAAGAAAAGCCTTATATTTCGCAAGTAATTAATTCCAATGAAAAAACAAAAGAAACTCATTCAGATAACAAAAAAGATTATTATAATATATACACACAAGAAGAAGAGACAGCTTTTATGAAACTACTAAAAAAGGTTGTGAATGAACGAATTAGTGATAGCTTGAATGATTTCCATATATCCCACAACGCTGGAAAATATGAAATGGATGTTTTTTATAAAGATAATTATTTATTCCGTGTAGAAGATGCGTCTTCATACAATAAGGGGAACGTATTAAATGTTGTTCCTGCAACACAAGATACAGAAAAGATTATGCAGATGCTTCCTTTAATCGATTATCTACACGTCATGAATAGTGATATTCAGTTTGATTATGAAAAATATGGTATCAAAAAGGTAACTCATTCAGCTTCAACCAATTTGGTGTGTAATGATGAAGATATTGTCGTAATGATGAATAGGGATAATGTTTTTATTGGTAAGTCCTCCAATTATGACAACGCTGGTCATTATAACAATTCTACAGATTCCCTCATTCAAATTTCTACTAAAGACAATAAAGACAAAATTCGTTTTTTCAAATATCTTCACGCATCTGGAATTACCGTTTCTCTTGAAGAAATGGATAAAGAGAATATTTTTGGCGGTATAAAAGGTCTGTCTGAATGTCTTATTGTAGAAGAAAGTTTAAAGGAATATGGTATAATCCGTAAGGAAGGTCATCCTTTCACGGTAGAGGGAAAACCTTTTGACCGAGAGGTTTTAGATAATTACATTAAGGAAAAACATCCGGAAATTAAGGCCTATCAGGAGCATTTTAATAAAATTTGTCCAAAAGATTTTTCCATGGATGATGTTCCATCTATTGATACCAAGATTGCTAAAACAATGGCAAAAGAACATTATTCCAAGGAACGTGTGGCTTCAGCTATTGAATTAGGTAGTCCGTTTGCCCATGTTAGCGAGAATCCTAAAGGATATGTTCAGGGTGTACTGGCTGGAAAGTTTAAATCTGCTGAATCATATCGGTAACGATTTATTTGAGTTTATTTTATTGGTGTAAGGTAAAATGGTGTGCTTTATGGGAGAAGACTATGAGAGCATATAAATTATTCCGCATTAAAGACAATGTTTTATATCCGTTATACGTTAATGCCAATATTCCTACTCCACTAGGAAAATGGCTGACTGCAATACCGGGGGAACGCACCGAAGATGGGAAGGTTAAAAGCCGATTAGGTAAGCTATCATACAGACCGGGATGGCATTGCTCTGCTCGTCCTATTGCCTTGCATATTGGGGCTAAAGCAAATCCTAAAGATAAACTACCTTCCTTTCGTCCCGTTGACCAAGTGTGGGCAGAAGTCGAAGTAATGGATGAAGTTGATTGGCAACCTGAAGCTGATAAGCAAGGCAAATCCCCACGCGATAAACAATTAAAATTTGTTCCCAAACGTGGCTTTTATGAATATAAAACAAATCCCAATATGTATGGGAAATGGATTATTGCTGGGGATATTAAAGTAATTCGTGTACTTTCGGATGCCGAAGTTACCGAAATTAACAGCGATATTGAAGAAGATGATTTGCCAAGAGAAGGTACTGTAAATTATTCTCCCAATAGGAGGGATATATAATGCAATGGTATAATCATCGTCTTGTAACGGCAACGTGTGTTTATGCGGCTACTGGGAGCCTTTTACCAACGCTTTTTGCTTGCCAAGGTAGCATCTTCCCGGACAGCATAGAAGGGCATAATTATGATAGTGAATGGAAGAAGAAGCATAGAACAAAATCCCATTACTGGCCGTTCTATCTTGTGCCTGTTGTTTTATGTGCCTTTTATTTGAAGACTATGGTTTTGCCATGGTCGGTGAATGAATGGCTAGTATGGTTTCAAAATGATTCCTTTAATTGCATTGTATCAGGAGTTATTTATGCGGTTATGTGGGGGAGTATAGGAGCCTTATGTCATATTGCTGAAGATTTCTTCTGCGGTGGTGTACCACTTATTAATCCGAATGAGAGGGTAGGGGTCAGGCTTTTTAAGGTTGCTACTCCACAAGAATATCGGATAAGCTTTGGTTTGATGATTTTTTTTATGGCTATAGCGTTCTTTCGATTCCATTATTAACGTGTATACAAAAAGGTGGCTTGCGGCCACCTTTTTCGTTATTCTATTTCTTTCGCTATCCCTAAAATCCATTCATAAAGTAATTCAGGGGAATGAATCCATTTTGGTTTTTGGTTTTTCGTGTAAGTCTTAACTTGATAATAAAATCCTTTTTCATTGATTACAACCTTATTGATAACTACCCCAAACATACCTGTTTTCTGAATCTCAAATGGTTTATTAGGTTCTTTTCCCATTAGTTTAGCTATTTCCAGCATTTTGTTTTCTCTGTTTTTCATTTTAAACTCCTTCTAACCTGCCATCATCAACACATCCGAAGCGGTGTTTCGGCTTATATCCGAACAACGCATATCAATATATCCAGTCGGATTCTTCATACTCTATATCCAGCCGTTTACACATTTCTTTTATGCAAAGTTTTATATTATTTTCTGTTTTTTTTGTTACACCACGTTTTGAGTTTACTTCTACCATTATAGAATCTTCGGTATATATTAGCATTTTTAACAACTCTTTATTATCCATTTGGACAACTTTTCTTTGCGATAACATTTTTTCACCTTCTTATTTATATTATCTTGCGTTTTCAACCATTTCAAGAACATTATTATATACGCTCTTTTCCTTAAACCACTTTACAAGTTGATTTTTGCTAGGATAGGCCACTTCGTACAACTCTGCCATATTACGGAATGTGCCATAAATTAATTCGTCTGCAAAATAGTGGGTGGGGACATTACTGGTCAGCTTATCATGGTTTTGCTCTATACCATCTTCAAGTTTAAATTTGATTCCTTCCCAGTCAAGGCTCCCATCCGGGTTGATATATTCCTCCATAAAGGTTTCTACTTCGCTATATTTCATTTTTCATCTTCTCCTTTATATTTTATTTTGATTGCTCGTTTAAGGTTTTTAATTCCTTGCTCTGCAATCCTAGAACCATCTTTGAAATCTACAGTATATAACTGAACTGTGCGATTTGTTCCGTAATTATAATCAACTTCCACATTTGTTCTTTCTATATCTTTCCAATATTTCTTTGGAATATACTCTTTTACATTTGCCATTAACAACATTCCTTCGTGGTTTGTTATTTATACATTACTAATATGCCGCCTATATTCAGATTATTAGCGTAAGCATATATTCCCTTGGCCAAACGTTTTAACTGTGTCATCTGTGATGAAGTTAAAGTTCCGTGTTCCTGATAATATTTTTGGAATCCTTCGATATAAAGATAGCCTTTCGGAACGGTCAGTCCTTTTTCTATCTTCACTTCCATCATTTTTTGCGTGAGTTCCTGTTCGCTATCAAAAAGGTCTGTCCATGAGTTTTTCTTAAACATCAACTGAGAAGAAGTTACTTTTTTCATATCGTGTCACCCCTCACATCTGTCGGCAAAATTCCATTACCAAGCGATTACTAAGCCTAAGTTCCTTGGCAATATCATTTATGCTTTTACCACTTTTCCTTAATGCTTCAATCGCTTTTTTTTCTTCTTCCTTTAAGATTCGGCGTGGTCTGCCTATCTTTTCTCGGTCTACAAGATATTGTTTTTGTGGATTATACTGTTTCTTTATTTCTTTATAATCGGATAGAAGGTTTATTATTTGTAAACAGTCTTCGCTTTCTAATGTGATTTGTACATCGTTGCTATTATACAAATGCTCCTTAAATCTTGTAATCCATTTATCTATATCCGTTATAACTGTATTGTCGTTTTCATCCACTTCAACCACCTGCCTTTTTATGTTTGTACAATTTTAGTATATCATTATGATATACTATTGTCAATAGTATTATAACAATGAAACAAGATTTTCTTTTTATCGTGATGAAATTTTATTGCTATTATTGATTATTGATGTTATAATAAATGTACTAACCCAATTTCCAATTTATCTTTTTTCTTAACCTTATTTCTTTACCTCCCAAAAAACCTGTTCAATTTGAACAGGTTTTTTGTTGCAAGAAAATAAGAAAAACAGACTTTTTTTTCGTTTATACTGATAGTATAGAGTTTTTATGAAAGAGAGGTTGAATAAGATGAGTATGCGTAAAGGTCTTGTTTTTAAGTTCTTATCCAAGATAGTTGTGGGTTTCTTCGCCTTAACCTGCATGATATTTTTCTCCCCAAGAGGGGAAGCCGCTGACCTTTACACGGTTATCTATAACAATATCAGCTATCATAGTGGTTATGATGCTGACAGGTGCAACTGGATTGCACAGGCAATTTTCTACTGTTCCCAGCAGTATGATGTTGACCCCATCCTTATCGCATCTGTGATGGAAACGGAATCGAGCTATCATTTCGATTCGTATAGTTCGGCAGGGGCCATAGGGCTTATGCAGTTAATGCCGGACACGGCCAGTTCTGTAGGGGTTAATCCTTATAATCCACTTGAAAATGTAATGGGGGGAACGATTTACCTGAAAAACCAGCTCAATAATTTTTCGTCTTGGGGAGAGTATGGCGTTACTTATGCAGTAGCGGCCTACAATGCTGGCTCCGGCGCGGTTTATAAGTACGGTGGGGTTCCTCCGTACAGGGAAACACAAAATTACGTTGTTAAGGTCAATCAGGCCTATATGAATATCCTCAATCAGCTTTAAGGAAGGATTTGTCTATTATGGATATTGTTCAATCTGCTGGCCTTACCAGCTTGTTTCTCATTTTAAGCTTTATTATTTACAGTAAGGCAAGTGAAAGGGGGAATGAGCATTACTTGCGCTGGATGACGAAAATTTTCATCCTGATTTCCGGAATACTTCTTTTTGTCAACGTGAATCTCTTCAATAGCACTCGTCTGCAAATCCAGACCAGTACGATTATTTCTAAATATATGGTTCCGGCAACAATGGATTTGATTGGTACAGTCCATGACCCGGCCAACTCTGTTCACATGGAGGAAAACCGTATCTATATCAACCGGGGAACGGACAAGGAGAAAGTGTTCCTTATCATGCAGGCTCCTTTCTTTGGAATAATTGACCAGTCTAAATCCAATGAGCTGTCCAAAGAGCTGGGAGCTATCCATTAAGCGCTATGAAGAGAAAAGACATAACTAAACTCCTGACTGAGATTCTTATCGCTAATAAATTATCCGATAGAAAATATTATGCCAAGGAAGTCACTATAGACTATGGTAAAGAGAATCAGAAACGTGTGGATGTTATGCAGTTTGTTCCGCAGGGGATTCTTAGTCCGTCTGGCATCGAAAAGGGAATTTTTATCTGCTATGAAATTAAATCCTGCAAGCAGGATATATATAGCGGTAGTGGACTTAATTTCT
>Ga0256405_10008828_pt1 | contig 14148 bp, 8 predicted proteins | sample RumenRJG_02DNA_FD_189096 | JGI IMG/M metagenome (GOLD analysis project Ga0256405, IMG submission 189096) | Bovine rumen microbial communities from Lethbridge, Alberta, Canada - RJG_02 | ecosystem: Host-associated > Mammals > Digestive system > Stomach > Rumen | place: Canada: Alberta | collected...
TTCGGACGAGCCATGCCTTACGCCGGAGGCGCCTATGGCAACGGAGTCATCCTGCCTAAGAAATACAAGATACTCAATGAATATGTCATAGCGCTGCCAAAGGGTGCTGGCTCAGAGCCACGTTCCGTTGCCGTCGTCGAGACAGATGAATATGTCATCGGAGCAGTTCATCTTGACTATGCCAATGAGGGTGCTGCCATTGGCCAAGTTAAAGTTATTAACGAATGGATGTCAGCACATTTCAAGGATTCTCAGAAACCAGTGTTTCTTTGTGGCGACATGAACGCAAAGACCGATTCGAAAGTCATAGCTGCATTGCTGAAAGATTGGAATATGCTATCATCTGGGGAGTTAAGCTTCTCCTCTACCGAGCCAAGCGAATGCATCGACTACATATTCCATTATAAGCGTTCAGCCCATGTTCGCAAGGTTTCAGCCCACACCCTTGCGACATTCCGTAAAGGAGACGTCACGAAAGCCTCCGATCACCTCCCGATTTACGTCGACGTCATGTTTTAAAATTGTTATCATTTCTTAACATTTTGTCCGGCTGTTTATCCTGGGTATTTAATATCTTTGCAATGCTTATGGATAACGGTAAGTGCATGCTGGAAGAAGAAAATATCTTGAAGAGAGTGTCCGAGGGGGACATGAGTGCATTTCAAGACCTGTACTATGAGTACTATGGGAAGACGAAGTCTTTCCTGACAGGCTTCCTGCGTGATCCTATCGTCTGCGAGGACCTTACCCAGGAAATATTCGTCAAAGTCTGGACGATGAGGCACATCCTCCCTGAAGTGCGTTCCTTGAATTCTTACCTGTACAGGATGTCGAAGAATGTTGCTCTGAATTATCTCCGTTCCGCGGCGAGGGAAGTCCATGGAATGGCAGATATTGAAGATGACAGAATCTTGGAAGATGCTATCTCTGCTAAGCAGAAACTAAAGATCGTGGGAAGAGTGATATCGAATATGCCTCTGAAGCGTCGCAGCATATTCTTGATGAGCAGAATAATCGGAATTCCAAATGATCGGATTGCGGAGCAGATGAATGTCTCGAAGAAAACTGTCGAAAATCATATCAACTTGGCAGGGAAGGAACTACGAAGAGCAATGGCGGAATTGCTCGTTGTCATATTCATTATTTTTTTAAGTTAAGATCTGGAAATTTCTTTGGGTGCTGAGCGTCGATTGCGTGTCTTAATCATGATAGCACTATCGACATGACAGATAAAGACTTTTTTAATATATGGAATCATTCTAGTGGCGATGAGGTCTCTAAATCGGAGATAAGGGACTCATATTCCAAGGTTGTTAGGCGCATAGAGAAGATTGAAGGCCAGAATGGGAATAGAATACATTCAAAAAAGCTGCGGAAGATATTCTTATATTCCTTAGGCACTGCGGCGGCAATCATGGCAATTGCTTTCCTCTCAATTTATGCATATAAAATTTACAGACCGCAGAAGGCTTTGGCAGTGGCTGAGCCTATTGAATATCTTGAAGTTAGGGCAGGGGCGGGGGAGATAAAGAATGTCACCCTCCCGGATTCTTCTAAGATAACGCTGAATTCAGGAAGCCTCATCATTTACCCGGATAAATTTGCGGGTTCTAAAAGAAACGTATACCTCAGCGGCGAGGCTGTTTTCGATGTCACCCATGATGAGCAAAAGCCATTTGAAGTCAGCACAGCTGATTTCATCGTAAAAGTACATGGCACTAAATTCAACGTGTCGGCATATTCAGATGATGATGTCGTCAGCACGGTTCTATGCCGTGGTTCTATCTCTGTGCTTAATCGTTGTTACGATAAAGAGTATTATCTGTACCCTGATATGAGTTTCTCTTTTGAAAAAAAATCAGGGAAAATAAAAATAGCTAGCGTTAATGCCGATGATGTTACGTCGTGGACTAGCGGTGGGTTATGTTTCAACAATGCTTCTATAATGGAGATCATCAATGCTGTTGGGAGAAGGCATAACGTGAAGATTTACCTCGAGACCGACAAATATTACCAAGACAGGATAACAGCGAAATTCGTTCATGGTGAAACAGAGCTGGAAATCATGGATGCGCTGGTCAGACTGATGCCAGGCTTGCATTACAGGATAAATTCACTAGGTGAAATCTATATATATTAATGTTTTATTGCTAATCATTCAACAATCGGATCAATGAACAGATTTTTAACATTCGTACTCATGTTCTTGGTTTGTTTTCTGCCTTGCTGGGGCGCTACCAGTTCTGCACAGCTGGTCAAGTTCCCATCGTCGCAGATAACAGTCAGAGAAGCTTTCTCTAGCATTGAAGAGCAAAGCGGCTACGCCATCGCTTACAACGAAAATCTACTCAACGTTGACAGAAAAGTCAAACTAAAAGAGGAATGCACTGTAGATGAAGCCATGTCTGATATTCTTAGCGGGACTGGCACCCACCATGCCTATCAAGGCAAGCTCATCCTAGTCGAAAAGAATATTCAGAAAAATGTTGAAAGATTTTCTGGCATTGTTAAGGATGAAAGCGGACCTGTGCCAGGTGCTGTCCTTATGAATGCTTCCAATAAAGAAACATCGGTTACTGATAATCAAGGCCGCTTCTCCATAAAAGCCCATGCCGGCGATGTCATTAATGTTTCCATGTTAGGGTTTGATGACTACAGCTTCGTGGTGGGTACGCAGACAGAAGGCTTGGTAATCTCTCTGAATGTGTCAAGCACGTTACTTGACGAATCTGTCGTAGTAGGATATGGAACTCAGAAAAAGGTCAATCTTACGGGGGCTATCTCGACAGTAAGCTCGGAGAAGCTTTCGGGCAGGACTGCCACCAGCTTAACGCACATGCTGATGGGAACCGTGCCAGGACTTAACATTACAATGTCTTCCGGCCGTCCGGGCAATAGCGCAAGCATAAATATCAGAGGAATCAATTCTTTCAATGGTGGGAACCCCCTTGTCCTGATAGATGGCACGGAGGGGGACCTGTCTAGGATAAACCCGAATGACGTGGAATCAGTTTCTGTCATCAAGGATGCATCTGCAGCAGCGGTGTATGGAGCGCGAGCTTCTTTCGGCGTTATCCTCGTCACGACTAAAAATGGTTCCGAAAACGATGGGTATGCGACAGTCCGTTATAGCGGTAGGTTTGGCTTCGAGTATCCAACGACATCCACTGACTTTGAAACGAGAGGATATTACTCGGTTTACCTGAACGATCTTTTCTTCAAGGCTGCCAACGGGAGGAATTACACTTTTTACACAGAGGAAGATATGAGGCAGCTCTGGGCGAGGGTTAATGATAAGAAGGAAAATCCTGAGCGCCCTTGGGTGATGATAGACCAGAGGGAGGGGAGAGATACCTATGTATATTATGCCAATACAGATTGGTATCATGAATTGTTCAAGGATATTCATCCTTCACAGCAGCATAATATTTCTTTAAGCGGAGGGGGCAAGCATTTCAAGTATTTTCTTTCTGGCGGTTATAATTACGAGGAAGGAATATTCAGAAGGGATACGGATAAATTCAATAAATACAACTTCCGCTCGAAAGTGTCATTTGACATTAATAAGTTCATGACACTGAGCAACAACACCAGCTATTATAAGAATTCTTATAAATACCCCGGGCCGAGCGGCGTGAACACGGCTTTCAGTCTCATGACAGTGCACGCACTTGCTAGTTATCCGGCTCACAATCCGGATGGATCAAGCATTGGTTTCACATCATTTGCCAACAATAATTACGTAATGGATGGAATGTTGACTATCCTGGACAACCCTGATTACTATAATAAGGACAGCAATGATAATTTTTCAAGTAGCACTGAATTGACTGTTAAGCCGATTCGCCAACTCGAAATAAAGGGTAACTTTACATATGCCATCAACCAATACAGGAATATGAACAGATCTGTCAATACGTCATATTCCAGATATCCAGCCGAGATAATAACTATCACTAACGGGCGAAGTATAGACAGGCTTCAGGAAACTACTGAAACCAGCCATTATTATGCCACTAACCTCTATGCAACGTACGAAGATACGTATTTTGATACTCACCACATAAAGGTCATGGGAGGATTCAACTGGGAGACAAAGCATTATAAAGATGTTACTGCGAGAGGGTACTATCTGATGTCGGAAAAGCTTGACGACCTCGATCTGGTTGGAACAGACGCTGATGGCAATCAACGAATGGAAGTTGCAGGCGGCCAAAATGAATATGCTCTGGAAGGATTCTTCGGTCGCGTGAATTATGATTATGCGGGGCGTTATCTTTTTGAATTTAACGGACGCTATGATGGCACGTCCCGTTTCGCAAAACATCATCGCTGGGGATTCTTCCCGTCTGTGTCAGTAGGATGGAGGATCTCCGAGGAAAAATTTTTTGAGCCGTTGAAAAATAATATCCAGAACCTGAAGATAAGATATTCTTTCGGATCATTGGGAAACCAGCAGGTTGGATATTATGATTATATACGCAAGATAAATCTATCTCAGCAAGATTATCTCTTTGGTACAGGCTCTAAACCTACGTCTGCCACGATCGGGGCCCCGGTAGCTTCAGATCTTACATGGGAGAAGGCTGAGCAACATAACATAGGAATAGATGCTTCTTTCCTAAGAAGCCGTCTTTCATTTACTGGCGAAGCTTATATAAGAGATACGAAAGACATGCTCACTGATGGAGCGGCGCTGCCTGCATCTTACGGAGCATCTGCGCCTAAGACAAATAGCGCTGATCTGCGCACGAAAGGATATGAGTTGTCCGTGCAATGGAGAGACATGATCAGGCTTGCTGGAAAACCTTTCGAATATGAAATCACGGCTACATTCAGTGATTATATTACCGAAGTGACAAAATATGATAATCCGGACAAATCATTCGCAAGAAGCCATTACGTCGGTCAGCGCTGGGGCGAGATCTGGGGCTACAGGACCGATGGACTATTCAAGAGTGACGAGGAAGCTGCCCGATATGACATCGATCAATCTTTGATTAATAATGACATCAATTCTGCGTCAGGAGATGAGAGGGGCCTTCACGGCGGAGACATTCGTTATAAGGATCTTGATGGGGATAAGAAGATCACGCTTGGAAATAATACTGTTGATAAACCAGGAGACAGGGAAATAATAGGAAATACGCAGCCACGTTATAATTACGGGCTTAATCTTGGATTCAGATGGCTCGGTTTCGACTTCTCTGTGTTCTTCCAGGGAATAGGACACATGGACTGGTATCCTCAAGGAAATACGCTTTTGTTCTGGGGCCCATATGCCAGGCCATATGCTACCTTGATCCCTAAGGATTTTCACAAGAAAATCTGGAGTGAAGACAATCCAGATGCATGGTTTCCGAGACCGAGAGGGTATGCAGCTCTGGGGAGCAATCGATCTCTAACTGTAAATAACGACAGATACCTTCAGAATATTGGTTATTGTAGGGTTAAGAATCTTACCCTAGGCTATACTCTTCCAGAAAAACTGACATCTAAAGCAGGAATGGAAGAGGTCAGAATATATTTCTCAGGCGAGAATCTTTTCTGCTTCTCAGGAATCAAGACCGATTACATTGATCCCGAAATGGCTCAGACGAATAGTCAGATGAGGATATATCCATGGCAGCGGTCTATTATGTTTGGCATCGATTTAACTTTCTAATCATAATGGAGAATAATATCATGAGGAAGAATATAATTACGCTCATACTGGCAACATTGACTCTGGCGGCATGCGACTTGGATAAAAAACCTTTGTCAAGCCTTTCCCCAGATAGCTTCTTTTCGAACAAAAACGAATTGGAGGCATTCTCAAATAATTTCTACGCTGAATTCCCAAGCTCGTCTATTTTTACGGAAGAATCGGATATGCTTATCAAAGATGGTCTTACTGATGAGATGAGAGGAGGTCGCACGATCCCGGCCTCTGGCAGCGGATGGACATTCTCTTCTCTGAGGAAATTCAATACGCTCATTGAGTATTCGGTGAATTGCAAAGACGAAAAAGTCCGAAATGAATATGTGGCATTGGCCCGCTTTTTCCGTGCTTATTTTTATTCCGAGATGGTAAAAAGATTTGGAGATGTGCCGTGGTATGATCACCAGATTGGATCTGCAGACCCTGATCTTTATAAACCGAGAGACAGTAGAGAGTATGTCATGACCAAAGTTATAGAGGATCTTGATTTTGCCATTGCAAATCTCCCTTCTGTGCACTCTTTGTATAGAGTTACGAGATGGACGGCTTTGGCCTTGAAGTCAAGAGCTTGCCTGTTCGAAGGTACCTTTCGAAAATATCATGGGCTGCAGCTTGAGGGCAATAGCTGGGAATATTACCTTCGGCAGTCAGCCGCTGCTGCCGAAGAATTCATGCAAACAAGCGGATACGCTATATATGCGGGAAGCGGCAAGGCGAATAGTTATCGTGATTTGTTTGCCAGCGAGAACGCCATCGGCACGGAAATCATCTTGGCTAGGAATTATGACGAGGGACTGAATGTAATGCATAATGCAACATATTACACTCTTGGTAATTATGGAAACCCGAGCATGACCAGGAAAATGGCTTGCACATACCTGATGGCTGATGGCACAAGGTTCACAGACAGAGAAGGCTGGGAGACTATGACATTCGTGGAGGAAACAGAAGGACGAGATCCGAGAATGGCTCAGTCAATCAGAACTCCGGGCTATAAGAGGATTGATTCAGACAAAATTGAGGCCCCGAACTTCAATAACACTATAACAGGGTATCAGCCGACAAAATATATGCTTGGCATTAATGCGGGTGCAGACATGTATTCGAAATCCTACAATGACCTCCCTATCTTCCGCTCAGCTGAAGTTTATCTCAATTTTGCCGAGGCGAAAGCAGAATTGGGAACTCTGACGCAGTCTGATCTTGATAATTCAATCAAATTAATCAGGGATAGAGTAGGTATGCCGAACATCAATCTCGTCGAAGCTAATGCTAATCCTGACCCATTCCTGCTTGATGCGGAGACCGGCTATCCTAATGTGTCAGGCCAGAATGCTGGCGTAATTCTTGAAATCCGTAGGGAGCGGAGCGTGGAACTCTTCGATGAAGGATTTAGATATTACGATCTTATGAGATGGAAGAACGGTCAGGCATTTACTCATCCTTTCTTGGGAATATATGTCCCGGGTCCTGGTATATATGATCTTGATGCTGACGGGACTCCTGATGTGTGTTTCTACGAGGGAAATGCGCCTTCGCTTCCATCAGGAGTCGTCAGGTGCAAGATTAATGAAAAAGTCTTTTTTACCGATGGCGATCATGGGTATGTCCTTACCAATAAAAATACCCCGGGTATGTGGGATGAGAATAAAGATTATCTCTATCCGATACCAATTAACGATCGCTCGTTGACAAAGGGGGCTCTTACTCAGAATCCAGGATGGAATGACAATCTCACATTTTAACAATTATTAATCATGAAAACAATCATACTATTTTCTTTAGTTGCAATTACGTTTCCTCTTTTTTGCTGCAGCGGGGGTACGGTGAACAAGTCCGGTGAGGACGACCCATGGAAATGGAACGATAAGAATAATCCTGAAACTACTGATGATACTGAATATTATCCGAAAGCGGCAACCTCTTTCAGGATCGTATCCTACAATGTAGGAGCTTTCTCAAAATTCATGTCCAATAGTACATCCATGATAGCGGACATGCTCACTGAGGTCAAGGCTGATGTTGTCGCTCTCAACGAATTGGATAGCTGTAACACAAGGCACAATGTCAATCAGGCTGAGGCTCTCGCCAAGTACATGGGATGGCAATGGTATTTCGGCAGGGCAATGTCTTATAGGGATGGTGCTTATGGCAATGGCATCATACTTCCTGCCGGAGTAAAGGTGATTCGGAAATATACGGTTCCATTGTCAAAAGGCTCTGGTTCAGAACCAAGGTCAATCGCCGTAGTGGAAACGGATAAGTATGTCATAGGTGGGGCGCATCTTGATTATACAACAGAGGAAGCAGCCTTGACTCAGGTTAAGGAAGTGAATGAGTGGGCGGAGAAGAACTATAAGAATTATGGCAAGCCGGTTTTCTTTTGTGGAGATATGAATTCGGTGCCTGATTCAAAGCCAATTACGAACCTGAAAGCCAAGTGGACTGTCCTTTCTTCTGTTGAGCCGACGATACCTTGCTCGGCTCCTAAAAAATGCATAGACTATATTTTCGTGCTGAAAGGTTCGGCAACCGTGAGCAAACTGTCGGCTCATACGATGATGAAGTTCAAGAAAGGAGATGTAGAAAAGGCATCAGACCACCTTCCTATCTATGCCGATGTTAAGTTTTAATCTTCATTGATTTGCCAATATGAAACATTACCATAATATTGTCCTCATGAGCGTGATGGCAATCTTCCTAATGTCCTGCGAGGGGAAGCACGAATATCGGGAAGTTACGAAGATTGATGCTCCTGCAGAAGTGTGCTTGAATATAGAGGGAGTTGATGATGTCGTTTCCTTGATGGCCCCTAAAACCAAATCGTTAACGATAACGCTTAAAGCTAATTCGATAGCGGATGAGTTTCTTTCTTGTGAGGTTTCGGCAGATTTCTCGAAGGTCGCTGAATATAATAAGAACCATGGCACCTCATATGAGGCAGTTCCGGCAGAAGCTTTTGAACTTTCGGCCTCGGAGCTGATTCTCCCAAGATATAATACTATCTCGTCAACATCTCAACTTTTGCTGAAAAGCGCTAATATGCCGGAGGATGGATTAATACATATCCTGCCTATTTCGATAAAAAAGATTGAGTGCGGAGATGATTTGACTATGGATTCTGGAGACAGCACGGTGTATGTCTTATTCCAACGGAAACAGCTGCCTGCTTCCGGTTTCGAATTCGGCTCCGGTACAGAGGGTGATCCCTATTTAATTCAAAACCAGATTGAAATGATTAGCATGTCCAAAGCACTTAAAAGCGGTCAGAAGACATGGTTCAAGATGGCCAATGACATTGATATGACGGATTATGAAGACTGGGTGCCTGTATTTGACGGAGAAACCTCTGGTAAACAAATAGACTTCGATGGAGATAATCACCGAATAGTCGGATTCAATTGTTCCGCTGATGTCTATCCTAGCATGTTCGGCTATTTTGCCGGTGATTTCCATGATGTCGTTTTTGATAAGCCAGTCATTTCTGCGAAGCTTACTAGTGCCGGTCTGATTGCTGCGAAGGCTGGGACTTCAGAAGTGGCTTCCAGCATTAGGAATGTGACAGTCAATAATCTTCGGGTATCATCTTCCGGCGTCCCGGGCTCTGGGGATGGACTAGGAGGATTGGTCGGGAATGCGGAAAATGTCTCATTCGAAGGAATTGATATTGAGGTATCTGTCATAGATGCCGATGATAACGGAAAAGTGCCCTCATATGTCGGTGGTCTCGTCGGCTGCTGCTCAGACACAGAATGCCGCTTTTCAAATTGTAAAATTAGAGGCGACGTGATCGGTAACGCCGCGACAGGCGGATTGATCGGAGCATCAGAATTCGCAAAAATCATAGTTGAGAATTGTTCTACCAATGTTAAGGTGACATCATATTCTGATTATGCTGGAGGAATCGCAGGGTACTGTGATGATGGTTTTGAGATTTCTGCAAGTTTTTCTTCCGGGGATGTAACCGGTGGCGGTAATTATGTCGGAGGCTTTCTGGGGGGCGTCGTTGGAAACGCATCGATCAAGAGATGTGGTGAGAGCGGAAACGTGGAGTCTTCTAATGGAAATCATGTAGGCGGGCTGATAGGAAACGTTGGGCTCAAGGTGGGAGGTAGTACCGTTGAAGATTGTTTCGCAACCGGGAATGTATCTGTAACTGGTTCTCATCGTATGGCTGGTGGCTTGATTGGGGTCGTCGAAAATGTTTCTGATGTTACTGTCAGAAGATGCTTTGCGAGCGGAAATGTTACTTCTGAGCAGAGGCAGGTTGGCGGATTGATTTCTATTGCAAAATCAAAAACCTTGACGGAAGTAATTAATTTTACAATGGAAAAATGCATCGCATGGAATAAATCAGTCATAAGCCATCCTACAGCAGCTAATAATTGGAGTTCGGGAGGCATTATAGGAGTGTCGAATATTTACAATACCCTGTCTGATAATTATCGGAGAAGTGACATGGATTTCTTGGATTATGGTGAGTGGGTTCTATTCGATCAGGAGAACGTTTCGAGTTCTTCCCCGCTTGGCGGCTACAATGCAAGCTTGAATAAGTACCCTTACCATGGTAAAGCTGCATCTGTCGGTGCGACGCTATCTTCAGTGGCCTCTTTATTAAATTGGCCTGATGATGTTTGGGACATGACCGCTGAAATCCCTAAGCTTAAATAAGGCCATTAGTTCTAGGATTCTGATTATTAACTCGCTTTAACATAGTTTCGCACTGAAATGATCTCGACAGAGAGAATTGAAAATTATGAATGCGGATAAAAGCATAACGAGAAAAATGAAAAAGAATATTATTTTGGGACTGGCGGCCATGCTTGTTGCCATTACCGCAAATGCGCAGGATCGTGCCGATCAGCAGCACCTGACTGACCCTGAATCTTTTTCCATGATCCTCATGGGGGATCCTCAGGGCTACACTAAATACGACATCAATCAGCCTCTGTTCGAGCTCTGCACGGTCTGGTGCGCAGATAACATCGATAACCTGAATATCAAGGCCGTGCTTCTCACTGGCGATTTGGTAGAGCAGAACGAGAACATCGTCCGCAACCGTAAAATGCTGAATCAGACTAGTAAGCAGATGTGGGAATGGGCTTCGCACTGCATGGAGCGTCTTGATGGCAAGGTGCCTTACATCATTTCGCCAGGGAATCATGAATATGGATACGTCAGGGGGGATGAAGGATTCACTCATTTCCCGGAATATTTCACATTCGAGAGGAATTCCAAGCTCGCCGACTGTTTGGTTTCTGCTCTGCCGAACAGGGAAGGGAGAGTCTCCCTGGAAAATTCAGCGTACGCTTTCCATGACAAGAATTGGGGCGACATCCTCGTGATCACTTCGGAGTGGGCTCCAAGGGACACCGTCCTGTCGTGGGCTAATAAACTTTGTGCAAGCGACACCTACAAGAATTACAAAGTCATATTCATGACTCATTCTTTCCTGAGGGAAGAAACCGCCGAACGCACTAAGGACGAACACTATAAGATTCAGCCTCGCAACTATGGGCAGGATATCTGGGAGAAGCTGGTGGAGCCTTCCGACAACATCAGGCTCGTCATCTGCGGACACACCGGCGAGCCAGGCAGCTTCGAGAAAAGCGTGGCTTACCGCAAGGATAAAAATCATTCTGGGAAGGACGTTCATCAGATGATGTTCAACGTGCAGATTCTGGGCGGTGGCTGGGAAGGCAACGGCGGAGACGGATGGCTGAGGATTCTGGAGTTCATGCCGGACGGAAAAACCATCAAGGTAAAGACTTATTCCCCGCTGTTCGGAATATCCCCGACGACTAAGCAATTCGCCCACCGCACCGGCAAGTGCGACCAGTTCGACATGGTGATAAATTGATATTGGAATATCGTTTGATAACTATGAGAGGTCTTAGATTCTTCGCCGTGTTGGCAGGTGTTATCGTATGCATGGTTGCGTACTCGCAGCCAGGCAAGAACCGGTTGCAGTACTGGGGCAGCCCTGAGAATTATCTTAATGCGCAAGGGACGGTCATCTTGGACCTGGTCAACCAAACTCTTGACGAATGCCCGCCATCTATAAAATATTCATTGGAAAGGAGGCAGGCTCTGACGTTGCTGGATGCTGTCTTGCATGAGACAAAATACGATGACGGCCAACTGGTGAGGGATTTCATTGCATCTCGTCTGGACAGGGTGCTGAACGATCTGAAGAAGCCTCTTCCTTCTAAGAAAGATGTCAGAATATACAAAATATACAATGACGGATTCCTCATCCGGTCGCAGGCAGGCATCATAGCTGTTGACCTGAACGGGCGGCAAGGCTCACTCATCTCCGATTCTCTCATGACAAAGATCGTGAGCAGGTGCGACGCGCTGTTCATTACCCATATTCATGAAGACCATTGCGACAAAAACGTAATAGATCTGTTCTCATCAATGGACAAGCCGGTGTATGTTGTAGGAAACTATGCCCTTTCCGGCAAAAACGTGCATCTTGTTCGTTATGATGAGCCTAAGGAAGTCTCCGTCACAATGGGCGGAGAAAAAATTCAAGTGACGGTTCTCCCAGGGCATCAGGATGACCTTTTGAACAACATCTATATATTCACCCTGCCGAATGGTCGCTCGGTGGCTCATCTAGGTGATCAGTACAACGAGGAAGACATGCCAATGATAAGAAATGCCAAGGAATATGCCAAAGGCCTGGATGTGCTGATAATCAATTGTTGGAGCAACCATTTCAACGAATATGTCGCCGGGTTTTCTCCGAAGGTGATAGTGACGGGCCATGAAGACGAGCTCGGACATTCCATAGATCACCGCGAGGCATTCTGGCTGACATATTACAAGATGGAAGAAGTCTATAAGATTTCTGTCCCATATGTGATCATGGGCTGGGGGGAAGGCTTTACGTTCAGGCCTTAAGCCGTACCTATTTTTGCCCGCCCTGCCCCTACGCATGAATTGTTGCCCGATTTTTTATGGAATTTTCAACAATCAATTCAGAGCCGGAACCGCCGTTTTTTCCTATGGCAAGCCGTCCAGCATATCATTTCCCGTTCCGGCTATTGCAGGCCCGGCGCACTGGCCGAGCATTTGATAATGCCGAATATCTGGTTGCACGATACTTTTGGCATAGCTACTAACTTATTGAATATCAGATTGCTGTAAAATTTGCTAGAAGTACCCTGCAAAATAATTGCAGGGTACTTTATAAATACGCCTCTGCTCACTTTTCTGCCACGCTTTCAAAAGTATCCTGAAAAATAATTTCATTTGACGATCTCATCTCCGAAATCGCGCGGGAATACCCTGCGGAGGAAGTCGGAGTGATTCTGACGGATTCGTTCTAGCCATAGCCGGCAAATGCTTGCCCCAAGCATCGTGATTCTTCATATTCATTGGTCAGATGATTTGGGTCAAGTCTCAAGCCCTGTGTTAAAGAATAAATGAGATTACCTTGGAACGAACGACCCCACAATCCCGATTGCCCCATCCTGTCATCCTATGTGGAGCGCCATGCTTTTGCCGCGAGAGGTAGCATGGCCCTGGGATGGCTGTAGTCGATGTGGGCATGTAAACACCCATGATGACATGGAGGGGGTTTGCATGGCAAACCGAACTAGAGGGCATCGTGCATGATAATGGCTCGCTCGGCAAAAGCATTCGGAATGATATTCGTTCCTGACCATGGCGACCAGCAATCACGATTGTCATGGTCGACGAAAGTTCAGGCAAGTTTCGAGAGCTTGCCGCTCGAGGGTCAGTGACTTGATGACCAGAATGCGCAGGATGTGGTTTTCATGTCAAGTCGCAATCTTTTCGCTTGCCTGCATCCATGCCGAACGGCCAGTCCCCAGGGGGTGAGCAAAATACCTTCGTAAGCAATTGATTATCAATAGGGGTGCTGCTCACCCATATGAAAATAAGGCAGGGTGGGCAATTGGCATGAGCGAACATGTTGATTATCAGCCATATGGGAAGTGCCTCATGCTCACCCTATCCGTCGATTTTAACAGAGAGATGAATATATCTGGGAGCCCGGAATTACCGACGGGGCGGGCAGTGGTAGGAGGAACTAAACACGGAACAACAGTCTATCGCCCCACTACTTAACCTCTGATGGGTGAATCTTTGCGAAAGTCAGTAAAAGCATCCAGACCGAGACTCGCTCATTGGTTGCAGTATTACGAAACAACTGACCTTCATCCTGACGAAAGAATCTATATCATCGAAGGCAAAGATCCTTTCCAGTTCAGGAAGACGTGGTGAAACGCTTGTGAAGACGTGGAGTATAGTTAAGGATGACGTGTGATGTATTCTTAAACACAGGGTTTTGGACTTGTTCCGATGATTCCTCAAATTAGTTTATGCATCTTCAGTCGCTGCTGCAGGTCTCGGTGACCGGGGCAGACGTGTTCCAATAGGGCATGGAACTCTGGGCCGTGATTGAGGTAGCGCAG
>Ga0256405_10008829_pt1 | contig 14148 bp, 11 predicted proteins | sample RumenRJG_02DNA_FD_189096 | JGI IMG/M metagenome (GOLD analysis project Ga0256405, IMG submission 189096) | Bovine rumen microbial communities from Lethbridge, Alberta, Canada - RJG_02 | ecosystem: Host-associated > Mammals > Digestive system > Stomach > Rumen | place: Canada: Alberta...
GCTTTCTTGTTATGTTGCTTATTTAAGATCTTCTAATGTTTCTTCTAAACTTGTGCCCGAAGGAGCGACGTTGTCATTCGTATAATATGGCTTATAGAAATAACGTTCATCCATATTGAAGAGCTTGGCAGTACTTGCCCCTAAAGCCACACCGGCATAGGCCTTGTCTAGAATCATCATCTTGGCATCTAAATCATCGATGATGGATAAGACAAGAGCCTCACGGGTCAACGGACGCACAGGAGAGCCGAAATCCGGCTGGCCATGATGAGAGAGGATCATATGCTCCAAGATGACCGCGATTTCCTTCTTATGATATAAAGGATGGGTCTCGACGCGTTCTTCTTCGCTTAATTCATCATAAGCATACATCCCAAGGTCTTTAGCTGCTCTTCTTAGCTCAGCTTGGCCAATGGAGATATGTCCTAATAATTTGCCTTCTAAGGTGAAGGAGGTCGCATGGGCGCCAGATAATTCAACCGTCTTGCCAATGTCATGGATGATGGTTCCTGCAAGCAATACGTCGCGGTTGATGGTCGGATAGACTTCCGCAGCTTTGCAGGCCATATCCGCCATGGTAATGGAATGATAGAGCAAACCCGAGATGTAATCATGATGGTTGCGGACTGCCGCTGGCCAAGATTCAAAGCGCTTCTGGAAGCGTTTGAGCAATTCATCGACAAGCATACGCACATCCTTGTCTTGAATCGAATCCAAATAGGCCTGAAGTTTGGCTTTCAATACCTTCGCAGATACTGGCGCAGAAGCGATTAGATCTGCCCAGACGATATTCTCTTCATTCACGCGGTCCACTTCGTTGATGCGAAATTGGAGGGCGTTATTATAACGATTGACGAATCCCTTCACATAAACGACTTTGCCTTTGGCAAGGATTGCTTCTTCTTCAGGGGTTGCATTCCACTTACGGGATTCGATGGTTCCGCTATTATCTTGAAGGGTGGCAACCATGTAAACGACACCGCGGTTATCCATGCATCTTTTGCTATCAGCAACAAGGAAATTGCCATACACTTCCTCGTTTTCATTCATTTCATTGATCTTCATCGTTATACTCCTCAATTGCAACCTTGATATTCTCGTATGGATAGCCTTTTCTTGCAAGATAGACGAGCACTTTTTGTTTCAATTCATACCCGCTTGCTTTATGTCCATACCGAATAAAGGCCCGTTTCATTTCTTCTACTAGCTTCGATTGTTCTAGTTCAGGGTCCATTGGGGTTAATTCTAACCTTGTTGCCTCTTTGGCGATCTCGTCATCAAAGCCACGTTCCCTTAGGCTATAGATCATCTTTTGTTTCTTCTTTATATCTATAGAAGAAGCATACTTCCGATTGACTAAGCGCGCATATGCGCAAGCTTTTTGAAGTTCTTCTTCCTCATTGAATGATAAGGCAGCAATAATAGATTCATCGATGCCTTTTTCTTTAAGATCTATGAGAATGCGGTATTTTCCATACATACGCAGGGAGCCAAGTTCATAAGCATAAGACTCGGCATAGGCTTTATCATCAAGATATCCGCTTTCTTCAAGACGCTTAACGATGCGATTACTCATCGGTGCGTCCGCCCCTTTCTTGATCAGATAGATTTTCGTCTGGTAGATGGTATGTGCTTCTTTTAAGACATAATGAGTTGCAAGATTGATGAAACGGTCCTCTTCTTCAAGAACCTTTAAGGAATGGTATTCCTCATCGCTCAACACCTTGCCTTCATATAAAGGATGATCGGTATAGCCATTATAAGATAAGGAAAACCGCTCATCATTATCTAAGGTGACGAATACCTTTTTCTTTCCGACTTCAATTTTCTTTACGGTGTAGCCTTGATTCACGTAATGCTCTCCTAAAAGTCCTATAGCTCTAAATGATCCCAATCGTCCTCAATGGGCTTTTGTTTCTTCTTTTTGGTTTTACCCGCGACCGTCTTATCGATTCGCTGCTGACGCTTATCTATGCGTTTACGACGCATCGGCGTCTCTTCAACGCTATCTTCCTCGCCACGTTCTCTACGAAGTCTAGACATCAATGCTCTTCTAGAGATTTGGGCCGTCTCGTACATCGTTTCCGAGGATAGACGACGTTCCTCGAATGTTTCAAGCTGAAGATCCACGAAAGTCTGATGATCAGACTTCACGCTGATTGGACGACCATTGCTACGATAAAGCGCAGCAACGATGCCAGTGATGATCAACACGAAATAGAAGGTTACGCTTCTCCATAAAATCTGAGTAGATGCGATGGTTGTCGTTAAGTCCATGCCCGTAGGGACGCTGGAAGTGAAATAATCATGGAAGAGCAGCGAATAGAATAATTCCGAAACACCAGCTGAACCAGGCAACGGGATGAGTCTGGTCACCATCTGATGGAAGGAAGACAAGAAAGCGGCGTGGAACATCTGATAGATCTCGAAATGCGCTTCCTTGCCCCATGCATTTAACGATAGCCCTGCAAAATATGGGATGGAATTACGGATGAAAATCATCAGCAATATCAAGATGGACTGGAGTACCACAACCGGGATATTGGACTGCAACCTGCGCAGCTCAATCTTGAAATTCTCAACTTGGACGCGTAGATTCTCGCGGGTTCTATCCGCGTTTCTAACCAAGTGGATTCTTGCTAAGAAACCGATGACATAATGCAAAATGAAATTATGCAGGCGATGGCTATAGCTCATCGCGTACATGAGCAATATCGTGAACAGGTTGAAGATGAAACCAATCATGATCAATGGCCACATCGGTACATCCCATGCGTAATCCCCAAACTGGATATGTGCGGTAATCGAGATGACGGTATTGAATTCGAATGCCAAGGCAAAGATATCAAAGCCAATCAGTACCGACTGATAGGTAATAAACCACATGACCATAATCGAAGCGGCATTACTGATTTGGATGCCCTGCGACTTCAAGGTATAAGCCTGCATGATCTGCCCACCAGAACCCCCTGGCGTGACTGAACTATAGAATTGCCCAACAAGCGTCGCCGCGGTTGCTTGGCCATAATGATATTGACGGGTATATAGCCTGCAGAAGATAAACAAAATCAACGCTCCGATCATATAGGAGAGGATCACCAGCCCTACCATGATCATAATCATGGGAAGATCCGCTTTCTTAAAGGCATCGACAATCTCGCTGAAATGTCCCCAAACAGAAATCACGATGGAGATCGTGGTAATGATCAAAACAATGCTGATATACAGCAGGTATTTGAGGCTGAATGATTTCTTCTTGCCGGTAGCCTCACCGGTACTTGGGTCATAGATGCTCATGCGAAGCATGGATATCATAGACCATACTGTGGACAATGAAAACCGCTCGAAATCAAAGATTTCGAAAAACCCTGCAAAACCTGCATAAATAAATTTTTGCTTATATAAGCAAAGGACATCCAAGCGGATGTCCTGATAATGCTATCAATATTGCAATAACCCTGCAAATTAGAGATATTTACTCGTCTTTGATGACTGAGACCGCACGAGCACGGTTGTTGGACTTCACGATGCCAACGGTGGTATCCACATATGGCATGATGATGCGTCCACGGTCGGTCGGTGCCGCCATGATGAGCTGGATGGTCGTCAGCTTCGAGAAGTATTTCATCATCGCGCCGATACGGTCGCCGTCCATCTTATCGAAGACTTCGTCCAACATGACCAAGCAGCCTGGGCTACGTCTGCCAAAGCCGTTTTGAGCAATCTGATCGAAGGATGCGGCAATGATGACATAGAATGGGGTTTGGAGTTCACCACCGGATTTCTCTTTGTTGATCGCGGAGAAGAAGGCGGTCTCACCACGCTTGTTGGTAATACGGATATCGTATTCCATGAACTTACGGTAGTCAGTGAATTCACGGAGCAATTTCTCTTCCTGCTCGGAGGTTGGCTCATGGGTGAGACGTTCGAAGAGCTCGACCATGAGGGCAAGGTTTGCATCCGAAAGCTGGGTGGAGAAGAGCTCTCTTGGATCGAATTCCTGATTGGAATCGAAGACATCATAATACGGGGCGAAGCGTGGATCACTGGTGCGTCCATACTCGAAATGATAGATTTCCTCATCCGGGCCAAATGGCATGGTATCGAGGATCTTATTGAGTTTAGAGATAGAATCGATGGCCTCTTTGACGTTGCGTCTAATGACCGCGATATAATTCTCGCGATAACCAAGCATCGCCTGTTCCTTGACCTCTTCTGCTTTGGACATGAATTGCTGCAAGTCACGCTCGACAACGAAGTTGCGTTCTTTGAAGAAGTCATCGAGGTTCTCAATCCTAGATTGCGAATCAAAGGCGAATTCCTGGATGTAGACTTCCATCAGATGTTCGAGTTTTGCAACGACTTTTGCCATGGAGTTGCGGAAGTCGCCGAGTTTGCCTTTGACGTCTTCCTTATTGAGCTTATGCTCAGAGACATAGGCATCGAAGGCAGCCTGGAATCCGCTATCGCTCATCAAAGCAGTGAAGACTTTCTTCGCTTCATCAAGCTGCAAGGATAATTCATCGGCTAACTTTTCAGCATTGAGTAAGTTCGCACGGGCTTCAACAAGTTGCTGCTGCAATTTATCGCGCGTCGCTTCAAGCGAACGGATACGCGCGCGGTAGCCATCAAGCTCAAGGGTCAATGCACCACCATTATCGGCATCGGTCTTCTCTTTCTGAAGTTGGATCAAACGTTGCTGTGACTGTTCAAGTTCACCCCAAGAGTCTGGCGCGTTCACCAAGCGATTGGAAACGGTGATAGCTTCACGGCATAAGCGCAGTTTGGAATCGAGTTTCTCAATCAAAGCTTTGTTCTCGTTATATTGTTTAACGCTATCATCGATTTCAATCACGACGTTATCGTGCTGGATCTCAATGGCTTTACGGCCGATATATGGGATCTCATAGACTTTGGAACGGGTTTGTCTGGCCGCTTTGTTGCGGTAGACCATGACGGTACGGGTAATCGCACATTCATAGTTTTTCAAATCGTCTTCGGAATCGACGCAGACAACTTCACCGAGGATATAGTTCGCATATCTTCTAGCGCGGTCATCATCGGTCTCGACTTTCGTGGCAAGGGAGTTCTCAAGCGGCTCATAGTCTTTGATCTTCGCGCAGTTGACCAAGCCAACGCCGAAGAGGTTATATTCCTTCTTGGAACGTTCATAGATACGGAGAGCTTCATCGTAATAAGCATCTGGAACGAATAAGTCCATACGACGGGTATTGAGATAGCCTTCAACAGCGTCTCTCCACTCCTCACATCCTGGCTTGATATCGAGCAATTCGCAGAATGGGATGACTGGGATATCGGCGCCGGTGGATTCACGGATGGATTCTTTGATCAAGCGCTGCAAAGTCACGACGTTGCGGTCATAATTTAATACGCCAGAACGAAGTTGCTCTTCGAGTTTACGCTTTTCAGCAAGGGTATCTTGCATCAAACGGGTATCGGCTTCGAGTTTGGTCTTCTGATCACGGAGGCGGTTATCGGTTTCCTCAAAATCCTTATGAAGCGAGACGGCTTCGGCAAGGAATCCTTTATAGTTATGCTCGGTGACGTATTTCGCGATATGAGTGATGACGGCAAGTTCTTTTGCACGCTTAGCCTGCTCATTGATATCGCGGTTGAGCATCAAGACTTCTCTTTCTTTGAAGACGATGTCATTCTGAGTGCGATCGATCTTCTCTTGGATGGCTTTCATGGCCTGGAAGCGATCGGAATGGAGGAAGAGGTTCAAATCGTTTTGGGCGGAGTTGACATCATCAGATGCATTCTTATGCTTCATGGCGAGGTCATCGGCCTGTGGACGAAGTGCATGGACTTGGTCTCTGGCTTTGTTGATCTTCGTATAGATGTCATCCATGATGATCTTCTTCTCATAGGCGACAAGGATGCGCTGCTCCAAGGTGCCATCACGGAAGGTCTGACCCATCGTGGTGATTTCATTGAGCTTCTCTAACTTGGTCTGATCGAGGGTGATACGCTGCTGGAGCTCACGATAGGCCTGCATCGATTGACGCATGGTCTCAAGATCAACGTCTTTCTGTGGCAAGAGGAAGCGGAAGACGAAATCCTTAACCTCAACGATTGGGCGGAAAGCCATGGCCTTAGGAAGCAATTCATAATATTTATCAAGCTCATAGGAGATGTGGAGCATGTCCGCGATTTGACGACGGACATCCTTCCTAGAACCCGCTAATTCCTTGAATCCAGAAACCTCTGGTTTTCCATATTGCTCGATGAATTTACGCACGAAGCGCTGATAATTGATAACACTGCTAGACTTGCCATCATTATCCATGAACCAACTATCCTCGAGATGTTTTCCATTCACACGATAGAAATTCATCGCGGGTTTGCCGCTATTTTCACGAATTTCAAAGACAACACCAAGAACCAAAGGCATATTGTCGACATCATCGAAGTACTCGACTGCGATATGCGAGATGATGTTCGGATCATTACGGAGGAACTTACGGTTTTCATAGCCGAGTTTCCCACGCATATAGGTCTCTAAAGTACGGCTGGCCTCACTAGAAGCGGCAGGATTGAATTTCGCCATGCCACCAGAAAGCAAGAAATGAACTGCATCCATGATCGTGGACTTACCGGAGCCGTTTTCACCCGTTAACAAGATATTGCCAACGACATCAATGGTTTCGTTATAGAAAACGTGCCAATTGATTAATTTAATCTTCGTAATCTTCTTCATCGGAGCTCTCTCCTTTTTCGTTCGCGAATTCCCTTAGTCTGCCATTGATGGCTTCGATATCATCTTGCGTGATGACAAGAAGGATCGATGGAAGGATTTCGATATTATGTTCCGGCATGAGATATGGTTTCTCGTAATCGATAACCTTATACTGCCTTAAGTTCTTCAATGCGTCGCGGTAAGCTGGCATTCTCTTATCCGCGCCGAAGATCTGCGTCTCACGGACTTCATTGACCAAATCCTCGATGCCGATGACCACTTTCGCAGTCGAGGTGATCTCCTTGGACTTGCTGTAATAGAATTTCCTGAGGATCAGAAGGATAACGGTCTCGAATTTATTCAAACGGACACGGTTATGGTCTTCCGTGGTACGGATATACATGATGCCTTTGGAAATATCCTGCATGACTTCGAAATCAATGATCGCGAAGAACAAGCGGAATAAGGTAAGGTTCTCCTGCATGAAATAATAATCCATGCGTTCATTATCTTTGCCTTTGATGATGAAGGTCTCATGAATCAGCTTATTGCAGATGCGGGAGAATTCTTCTTTTTCCTTTTCCTTTAAAGCGGCATAGGCTTCGGCAAAGGCAGGTGCGATTTCTCTTTTTTCCATTATTTCGTCTCCTGTTTGATTAATTCGAAGTTATGTAAGCGGTAGCCAAGGACATGAACGAGTTCATCACTTGGCGCGATAACATACTGTGGGTTGACGCCTTCAGCATAGATTTGCATCAAGAAGGCATAGAGCAATTCGTCGAAGGACTGGATGTTCATATCCTTGAGTTCGATACGCTGCTTATCCCCAAGCACAGACATGACATATTCGTTGACTTTCTCTCTTGAGAAGCGGTCTTCTGAGAAGATGGTCGCTTTACCAAGGGCAAGTTCATCTTCGGTGAGCTCTGGCTCTTCGAAGATAACGGATACGATCTTGTTCTTCTTAAACCTTGGGGTATAGGCAGACATCTCATCGATGTTCTCGGCCCTACGTATGCCGATAAGAGATGAGAATTCGAAGGATTCCTTCAAATCCTTGATGCCACGCAAGGCCTGGACGATCTGTCCCTCCACATCCAGATTCTCATTGAGGATGAAATTGAGTTTGCCCTTCGCGGAATTGAGGTAACGGTTGTTATTCTTATCGATATATTCAAGCAACCGCTGCATCCAGGTGAAGGATTGGATGATATAGGTGATGCTTGTTAGGATCTTGCCATCGATTTCCTGAATATGTTCTGGTGAATCATCGTTATCGCCGGTGATATCCATCATGTTCGCACGGATACTTGGGATGCCTGTCTCGACGAAGCGTCTCATCGTATCCAAGATGGCGTCGCTATAACGGTCTGGGTTATCCTTGGATTTGATATTATTAAATAAGGTAAACAAGACATCATGCTGATATTCCACCAAAACGATCTGATAGATCTCTTTTGGGGTCAAATCAGGCGAAGACATGAGATTCTCGATGTAACGACGGATTTTGGAATTCAAACCCTGCAAGGAGTTCATCAAAGCATGGGTTCTTTCCTCGACCTGCTGGAGCATGGAATAGGAATTCGAGTAATTATCGAAATCGAATTGCATACACATGGAATAGACGGCATAGACATAGCCGGTATATTCCATCTGACCTTTGCCTTTTTTCGCGATTTCTTGCAGTTTCTCTAACAAAATGATCGCATTGCCATCTAAGGACAAGTTGGTATCAAAGCCTTCGGTGGTATCTTCAATAAGATATCCAGCGCGCTTGAATTGCTTGATCTTCGCGAGTGCTTTCTCACGCGCGGTCTTATAAGCGATATCGTCATCATCTTCATCGAGGATCTCATCGAATTGATGAATCTTGATATAGCTGGATAAAGCTGAGACAACCTCATCACGTATGATGAAAGGACGTGCCTCACCTTGGCAGAATAAGCTGTATAAAAACATCAGCAGCTCATAGTTCGCTCTTTTGTCCCTTGTGGATAAAGGAGAGAAGAGTTTGTTATTAACGACATCAAAAATATTATCCATAATCAGTCTTGCATATTATGGCAGGAAATGGCTTAAGTTTCACTAATAAGTGAAAAGGAAGTTAGTTTTTTTCATAACAAGGCTCGGTTCGTGAAATCATCATAGTCTTCATATATAATATCGGCGATCATGATGAAAAGATTGCCTACAAGAAGACAAACGCGAATGAAAAGCCATATTGGCCCATTCCAAAGCACCGACCGTCAGCAACGGCAGTTTTGCTATGAGATCGGTTTTTCAACGCTCCGCCACAATGACGATGATTTTCATCTAGACCTAGCAAGGCTATCATTAGCCAAATCCCTTGCTAGCTATGCCGCTGCAGGCGACTACCCTAGTAAAGACCGCAATATCACCTTATTCCATCAAGAACTTGGGTTCCGCGATATCGAATCGAATCAGTTCTATGTGACAAAACCTGAGCAGAACTCCATCGGGGTGCAGTTCGCGTTGAAGCGATATTTCACTTTCACGCTTGTGTCCATCGCCATCCGTTCAGGCGGATATCAAGCGGAATGGGGTGGCAATTTCCGCTTTGGCAAGATTGGCCATCATGAGGGATTTGAAAAAGCGGCAAAGGATGTCCTAAGCCTACTCAATGACTACATCCAAAAGCACCGCCTAAATAAAGCAAGGCGTATTCGTTTCTGGATTGCCGGCTATTCTAGAGGCGGCGCGGTTGCCAATCTTGTCTCTGCCGAATTATTGCATCAACTGCATGAAGGATCCTTGGGCGTAATAGAAAATGCACCGCAAATCCAATTACGGCCAAAGGCGAAAACCAGGGTCTATGCCTATACTTTCGAGTCACCTCTAACGGCATCTTTTGAAGTGCAAAGTGAATGCTGCAAACACATCTATAACATCTATTCTCCAAAGGATTTAGTTCCTTCTATCCCCTTTGGTTACATGGGATTTAGAAGATATGGCGCGAACATCCGAATCGATGTTGATGAGTCCAAGTGCGATCTTCTAAAAGACCTCATGCCAGAGCGTAGTCCGAAGCCATTCTTGCTTCAGGAATTCTCTGGGGTCAAGATTACCACCAGCAAAAAGCACATGTCAAAAGAAGGATTTATTCAGGAAATGCTGAGATTTTTCGAATTTGACTTCAAATTAGATAGAGAAAAATATGTTGAGATCTACCAGGAAGGCCTTGCCAATGTGGCTGCGTTCTTCAAAAGCACCGACCTCCATATTGTCGGAGGCATCTTCTCTAATCTAAAGGTCCCTGCTCTTCTTGCATCCTTGATTACAAAGCGTCATTTCAGTGCCTACATCCAATCTCTGCTGAGGTCATTTGACTTAGGCCTAGACAAAGCAGTCGTTAAAAAGACCATCGATAGTTTATACCCTCTGATCACCGAACTCATCAAAGTAGATACACCACACCGCTTCCTGCATCTGATGACGATGTTTGCAAGTGCAGGCAGTATCTTTGCCGAACATGATATCGAATTGATCTACGCCTATTTGATGCAGGCAAATATGGAGGACTTACATATCAATGAACCTGGAACTCAAAGCTAAGATTGCTACTACATTCGATGCCGCGCTTGTTCTAATTACGATTGTCTGTCTTATTTGGATGCGTTTTTCATCCATGATGCCGCCCAATGGATATGGGGAATATTTCAAATACTACACCGTGCTAAGCAATGTCCTTTTAGGCGTGGCCGCCACTGTCTCTTTGCCATTTGATTTGCTCGTTGCCCTAGGAAAAAGACAAGAAAACCCGAGATTTGCAAAGATTTTCTTCCTTACCCTTGCTACCGCAACCACGATTACAATGCTGACGGTTATCTTCTTTCTTGGACCAACCATGGGATTCGCTATCATGTATTTAGAATTCAATGCCTTTATGCATTTGATCACACCGCTGCTTGGATTAGGACGTGTGCTCTTCTTTGAAGTCAATGCAAAAGAGTTGAATTGGAAGCATTCTTTATTTGGCGTGTTAACAACAGTGATCTATGGCTCTATCTATGTAATCAACTGTGCAACCCATAATGGTTATGGCAGTGTGCAATACGATTGGTATGGCTTTGGGGCCGGAGGCTTAGGCATCGGAATTCTCGCCTATTTCATCATGGTGATCTTGACCTATGGAGTTGCCTTCTTGCTCTACTTTGGCCAAAAGAAAATCAATCAAAAACTAGAATGTTAATGGATGTTGGATAGCACCATTTCTTTCGCATACTCAAGTTGTTTTTCAGTGACCTTATCACCCGAAATCAAATGGGCAATCTCTTTGATTTTATCCTCTAAAGAGAGTTCTTGAATATGCACGTAGGTGCGGTCTTTCTTCACTTCTTTTTCAATCAGGATATGGTGATCGGATAAAGAGGCAACCTGAGGCAAATGAGTAATGGAGATGACTTGACGGGCAAATGAAATCTCTTTGATTTTTCTAGCCACCGCTAAGGCAGCTTCGCCAGAGATACCAGTATCGATTTCATCAAAGATTACAGTTGGGATTTTATGCGCCTTTACGAAGACCGCTTTTAAAGCCAACATGATACGCGAAGCCTCACCGCCAGAGACGATTCTGGCTAATGGTTTCAAGCCCTCACCAATGTTTGTCTCAATCAAGAAATCCACTTGATCCATGCCATTAATGGTAAATTGAAGCGGGTTTTGCGGGATAAAATCGATTTTGAAGCGATTTCTAACAAGTAAGTCATCCAAATTCTTAGACAATTCTTTTTCAATGGAAGCAGCGATTCTTTGACGGATTTCCGTTAATCCTTGCCCCTTTTTCAACATGACTTCATAGGCGCTTTGGACGTCTTTTTCCGCCTTCAGAATATCATCGTCAATGGATTCTTGTTGCTCGAGCAACACCTTTAATTCATCGCGGAAAGCAATGAGTTCTTCAATGCTCTTACGGTATTTACGTTTCAAAGCAGCAAGGTCTGCTTGACGTTGCATCATCGTCTCTAAAGAAGATGGATCATAATCCAAACCATCCATGCTCTTCTTTAACGATTTGAAGAGTTCCTCTAATTCATAATAACGATCTTCAATCTGCGTCGCGGCATCTTCATATTGATGCTGGAATGACGCCATCTTGGACAAAACCACTTTGAGGTCATAGAGTTTATCTAAGGCATCGCCATGAATGATTTCATTTGCCTCTTTCGATAAGGAATAGATCTTATCGTAGTTACGTAATAAGGATAAGGAATCCTCGAGCTCTGCTTCTTCCCCCACTTTAAGATCCGCAGCTTTGAGTTCCTTATATTGGTAGGAATAGAAATCCTGGTTTTCTTCGATTTGTTTCTTCTTTGCTTTAAGATCATCAAGAGCCTTTATGCAGTCATGATAATGACGATAGGCCTCTTGATATTCGGATAGATATGGGGTCACCATCTCCGAAGCAAAGCCGTCGATGATGTTCAGATAATTCTCTTCATTGAGGATCTTTTGGAAGTCGAATTGATTATGAATATCCGCAAGATATGGGGCAATTTGATTGAGTTCTGCAAGGGTTATCGCGATTTCGTTGACCTTAATCGTGGATTTGTTCTTGCTCATGATACGTTCCACTTTGAGGTTACCATCTAACATTGGAATCTCAAATTGGCTGAGCAAAGAAGCAAGACGAGCGCTATTAGAAACGAACTCACCAATAATGGTGGCTTTCTCTTCGCCCGTGCGAATAAGCTCACTAGAAGCACGCGCACCAAGCAATAACGATAAAGAGTCGATGACCAAAGATTTACCCGCACCAGTCGCGCCGGTAAGCACAGAAAAGCCTTCCGAGAATCGTATTTCAGCATTCTCGATGATGGCTAGATTGGAAATCGATAACCTCTTTAACATGCGTCAAAATTATACCTTATAGATTGTTGATTACTAAATGAAAAAGCATCCGAGATCATCAGATGCTTTCATTGTTTAGATTAAGCAACAAAGTGAACGGAGTTGAGTCTAGTCTGAGCGGATGGGGCAACGCTGAAGCCTTGGACGTCTGCATCCGGAACGAAGGTGATATTGCTCTCGCTAACACTTGCCGTCGCGCCTTCGACATTGCCATCAAGTTTGAGGGCATAGGCATTGCTCGCGCAGTTGATGACAACAGAGCTTGGCACATCACCTAAGAATAAGAAGGAGATGATTTGGCCAGAATAAACGCGGAGTGGATTAGAATAATAGTTGCCATTGCCGACAGTCTGGGTGGAATCACCCTGCTCGACAACCATGACATTGGTACCAACGGCCCAATAGGAGATTTCTGTGCCTTTCGAAATCATATAATCCTCGTTATCGAAAGTCATGGTATCGCCAGGAAGGAATTTGGATGGATCAAGATCAATGTCGACCTCTCCACCGCCTCCATAATCGCTATAAAGGGTAGCAGCGATGTAATTGCCAGGATCTTCGCTATCATAGCCATAATCGACATAGACGAGTTGCTCGCCGTCTTCGATCTCTAAGCCATAGCCATAATAACCATCGAGCTCAACAAGCTCGAAGCCAGATGCTTCAAGAATCTCATCATAGTTACTCTCGCTGATGGTATCGGTTGCTGATGCGTCCGCTAACAAGAAATAAGCATAGTATTCATCATCTTCTGGGTAATTTTCGAAATAGAAGGAAGATTCCTCAAATCCACCAAAATATGGAAGCACGCAGTGGATCGTGTCTTGCATTGCGTCTTGGATTTGCTTCGACCACGTTGGTCCTTCTTCCGCACTAGAAGAAACGGAAGTGTCAGGTTGGCTATCCTCACCCGATTGATGCATGCTTTCGCTCGCGCCATCGCCCTTCCAAGAAAATTCTGGGATGCTCATCCCTTCCGCATTGTTGCAGCCAACAAGCGCAAAGGCTGCTAAAGCGAATAATCCAAATGTTCTTTTCATGTTGTACCTCCAATAGAAATTAAGCAAGCAAGAACCCTATAAAATAGAGGATTGGCAACAAGTATTGGGATACCGTAACCATCCAGAAATTGAAATCTAGCGTCCTGCCGGATTTAATCGCGGCAATAACTGCGACCGTTGGGGCAATCATCATAATAATCGCGCAGAAGGCAAGCCCAAAGGATTTGCGGCCGACGATGCCGGCAATTAAAGCGATTAAGCCGAATAACGCAGTGATTCCTTGACCGATGATGGTTGCAAAGATGCTTAGTTTGCTAGGATCCTGGAAGAAATCCTGCCATCCTAACGCGGTAAGCTGCTTCACGCTTTCGATGATGATTGGCACAGATGCCACCAACATGATGATGCCGACGACGATAAGCATAATACGTCCGATGGTTTTCATATTTCGCCTTGTATTCTCAATTCGTACCATTCAGACCCGAGAATACAATCTCCTTTCTTGGGAAGTCTGATGGGCGGGTTTGCCTCGATCGAGGGTCTCCGCTATAATATGGGCGCTGCGGAATGCGTGCCCAT
>Ga0256405_10008832_pt1 | contig 14146 bp, 1 predicted proteins | sample RumenRJG_02DNA_FD_189096 | JGI IMG/M metagenome (GOLD analysis project Ga0256405, IMG submission 189096) | Bovine rumen microbial communities from Lethbridge, Alberta, Canada - RJG_02 | ecosystem: Host-associated > Mammals > Digestive system > Stomach > Rumen | place: Canada: Alberta | collected...
TTACCAAGTCAATGGTGTGAAAGTGGCTGACGGAAAACTGACCATTGGCCTCTCTCTCGCACAGGCTGCCAAGACTGAGTGGCACTCCGTCCAGATTGCAAGTCTGAGAATGGTGACCACGGCCAAGGAGGCCTATGCTGCCGAAAAGGCTAATCTGCAGGCTGCCATTGACGACGCCGAGGCTCTGCTGGCTGGCGACCAGATTGGTGGCAAGGCTAAACTGCAGGATGCCGTCGACGCTGCCAACAAGGCTCTCGTCAGCATCCGCCTGAATGTGCCGGGTATGGCCAACGAGGTGGCTAAGCTCCGCAAGGCCATCGAGAAGTTCCACGCTGCCGGCAAGGTCTTCGTGCAGAACGTCGCTACGGGTAAGTATCTGGGCGCCGGTGCAAGCTGGGGTACCCACGCTGTGCTGAACGACACGGGTCTTGACTATGCTCTCACCACTAACAGTGACGGTACGAAGAACTTCGACTCACAGGTGAGCAACGGCGGTGCCAAGAACTTCCTGAACGGCGAATGGAACGACGGCGAGGCCTTCGGCTGGACTGTTTCGCAGCTCTCTAACGGCAACTACACCATCAGCAACGGTTCGCAGTATCTGAGTGCCGGCAACGACAACCTCGTCGTACTGAGCGACAATGCCGACGAGTGGCGTTTCATCACTGTCGACGAGCGTAAGGAGGCACTGGCCGCTGCAACAAGCAGTGCACCTGTCGACGCTACGTTCCTCATCAAGGGCGCCAACTTCAACCGTAATGACAAGCGTAACGATAACTGGACGGTAAGTGATGACTGCACGAACAGGAACCTCTCTGGCGGTAACAACGAGAACAACTGCGCCGAGTCCTACCACTCTACGTTCACTATCAGCCAAGTGGTTGAGGACGCCCCTGCCGGAACCTACACGTTGACCATTCAGGGCTTCTGCCGCCAGGACGGCGGAGCTGCCGAGGATGCACCTGTCTTCTTCGCTAACGAGGAGACGAAGGCCTTCGGTCCGCTGACGGGCACGGAGAACTCGATGACTGACGCCAGCGTCAGCTTCACGAGTGGCCTTTACACGATGGAGCCCATCACGGTGGTCGTTGCCGAGGACGGCACGCTGACCGTCGGCGTCAAGGGTACGGGCACCAGCCAGTGGGTCATCTGGGATAACTTCCAGCTGAAGTACTACGGCAATGGTGGCTCACCTGACGCTATCAGCGAGACTGTTGCTGAGCCTGCTCGCTTCGAGGACGGCGCTATCTACAACCTCCGCGGTCAGAAGATGACGGGCACGCTGAAGCCGGGTCTCTACATCAAGAACGGCAAGAAGATCGTGATTAAGTGAGCAAAGAGCTGAGCTTGCTCATGCTCTTTCGAACGTGAACAAGCTCGAGCTGAAAGCTCAAGAACGTGATTAAGTAATCCCCCCGAGGGGGATGAAGATCCCGATAATGAGGGTATGTCATTCGGCATACCCTCGTTTCCTTTCAATGATAATAATGCCACGGCCTCTCGTGAAAACGTCACGGCCTCTCGCGAAAAAATATAGGCGTGTGGTGAAAACGTCACGGCGTGTGGTAAAAGAAGACCGCTTTGACTGACCACTTTTCAATTTGTTGCATTCTCCGTCACGCGCGTATATATTGCGATACAGAAAAACAACCCTCACCTCCCGCACCTCTCACACCCGACGTCGGGTGTGAGAGGTGCGGGAGGTGAGGGTTCGTTTTGGCTTGTGACAACTATATATAACGGCATTGCCAATTCATAAAAAAGTCTAAAATATATTTGAAAGTGTTGTTGGATTCCTTTTTTTTCCTTATTTTTGCCGTTGTTTTGTGTGCCAGTGCCCTGCGTGAGCAGCGGTATAGGTACACTATAGTTGTATATTAGGAACTTATTACAATAATTAAAAACAAAACAGTTTATGAAACAAAAATTACTAAATCTATGGCTGCTTACCGTGATGGTTATCGTCGGAAGCAGCGGAGCGTGGGCTTATACACCAACGTTGACAGCAGACTATACGGTGCCTGGCTACAAGTTGAAAACTTTCTACAACATTTCAGGTACCAATGTTAGCAGCATCTGTCCCGAATCAGGCGATTTTCGTTTCCGTGGCGGTGGCTATGGTCTTTTTAACTATGGCTCTGGTAATAGGGGAGCTGACCTAAATATTGCCGTAGCGGCTAATGACATCTTGATTTTCGAATTCAAAGACTCACAAGGCCGTAGTGTCACTATAAACTCTGTCTCAAACTGTACTAAAAGGAGTTCTATTACTGACTATCTGGGATTTGATGTTACAACTGCTGCCTCTACCGTCAATGTTAACGTTGGCCGTGCAGGATGTATTATTGCTATTCTCCATTTGGAAAAAGACAACTCTGTAGCTACGGCTAATTACACTGTCAAGTTTGTTGATGCTAACGATGCAGAGATTCTGAATTCCACTTCAATTTCTGGGGTGATTAATGCCAGTGTTGATATTAGCGGTTTGAAAACTAGTATTTATACAGGTGGAAAGAAATATATCTACGTCAGCGATGACGCTGATGGCAAGACGATTGCTTCCGATGGTTCTACGGTCGTTACTATCAAATTCCGCGAAGCAGCTACATATAGCTATACTGTGAATACGAAGGCAGGCGATGCAACCGATTTCCTCACTTCAGGAACCACGTTTGAAGGTGATGCCGTAACGGTACCCTTCTCTCAGTATGTTCTTAAAGGTACGACGCTTTACAATATCGCTGCAGGTTCTGGCGACTGGTATCGTGTAACCTTCACGCCGACTGCCAACAACTATGTGCATGACCTCAACTACAATGGTGCTACGATTCCTAACGTTGTCTTCTTCTCTGAAGGCGAGGCTATCAGCGGCGTAAGTGTTGCTAACAACACAGCCCGTGCTTCTAACGGGCAGATGGGCTATACTGCCAACGAGAATACTTATAAGGAGGTGACGACGCTGGCTCCTGGCCGTTATAAGATCTTCGGACGTGGCGTTAATGGTAACAGTGCTGCACGAACAGCTAACTTCAAACTTGGCGAAAGCACTACCGTTTGGTCGTTTAATATCCCCAATGGAACAAACATTCTGGGCAACTCTGAAGAGTTCGATGCCAACAACGAGGTGCTGTCAATGGCCTGCACGGGTTCCAACGCTTCTGGTCTTGACTGGCTGTACATCCAGCGCACCGGCGATGCTCCCGCCCCCGCAATCTTAGCCAAGAAGGCTGAACTGTCGGGTAACCTGAATGAGAACATTTCGGCTAAGCTTGAGGGCAATACCCTGACCATTAAGGCTCTGAAGGACGGCTTCGGCATTACAAAGGTCAAGCTGCTGGCTTCTGAGTTGGGTACTGTCACTGCCAACGCCGGAACTGTTGAAAAAGGCGTGTGGACAGGCAATGCCAAGGAAGTGGTGCTGACCCTGGACGGCACGGATCTGAACTCTGTCAGCATCAACGGTGCCGAGGTTTCCGAGGGAACGGGGGCTGCCACGATTTCGGAATTCAAGACTGCTGCCAATGCTGACTACCTCACCCTGTCGGGTGCCGACATTCTCGACTTCCCCGCTGAGGGCGGTGTCATCGTTCAGGACGACGAAGCAGGTATCCTGCTGAACATCACGCTGCCTGCTGTTACTGGCAAGAAGATTACCGGCAAGGTCTATGGCACCTATGATGCCAACGCTCTCGTCAGCTCTGACTATACCGACTGCACACAGCCGAACACTTCTGCAGGCAACTGGCGTGAGCCGAAGGAGATGACCGTGGAGGACGCTATCAAGGCTGCCAATGTGTATCGCCTGGTTGTCCTGAAGGGTGTGACTATCGACGAAAACAACGGCGTATTCACGGCTACCGACAAGACGGGGGCTGTGATTACCGTCAACCCCGCTATGCTGACACTGGTGAAGGGCGACGTGCTGGCCTCGCTGACGGGTGTCACCTATCCCGACGGAAAGATGAAGGCTACGGAAGTTCAGTCGGGTCTGCTCTGGAAGGCCGACGACCTTGCTGCCGGTCAGTCTCTGCCTGTCAATATGACAGATGCTGCTTCTGTAAGCAAACTGGCCGATGTCGCTATGGGCGACGTCATCGCTATTGAGACTCAGGGTGCAGGTACACTCGACGTGCAGAACGCTGCCGGACAGTCTATCGTGAAACTCGAGATGACTCAGAATGAGGACAAGACACTGCACTTCCCCGTTACGGCTGACGTCGTCAGCGATATTCAGAAGCACGGCCTGGTGCTGGCCGGCGAGGGCATGAAAGCCGTCATGGCTTATAAGGTTCCCGGCATGTATGCAGCAAACATGAACGAGAATACCATCTGGTACTCTAATGACGTTTTTGCTCAATCAGACCGCGTTACCTTGGGCGCTATCCACTTCCCGGATGTCCGTGAGGGCGATGAGCTGGGCGGTGTTGTCCTGACAGCTGATGCAGCTGCTGCACAGCAGGATCAGGTTTTCGACGCTACTGGCAAGGCAGAGGTGAAATTCGTAAAGAAAGCTGTCCGCGACGATAAGGCTGAGGCCGTGGCTGGTGAGGAGTTCACAGCTGAGGACTACCAGCAGACCAATGGTATGATCATGACCTTCGGTGGCCTGACCGGCGAGGAGGCTTATAGCTTCGACGAGGTTTATCCTGCTGTCAATAAGTTCGCTGCCGTCACCGAGGGTATCGACAAGTTCCCTGTTGACGACGACAATAAGGCTTACGACCCCGCACAGAAGAATGTGCCTACGCAGGGTACGTTCTATGTGTTCAACCCGACGAAGGACGGCCAGATTGACGTGACCGTCGAACTGGAGAAGGACAAGAAGCTCTATGTCACCGAAGATGGTGAGGCGTTGAAAGACTTCAATGGCATCACCAAGGTAACCGATAATATGATATCGTTCCCCGTGAAGGCTGGTAAGACATACTTTGTCTTCGCGAACGAGACAAACCTGAAATACTACGGCTTCACGTTCACCCCGACCGACGCTAACGCTCAGGATCTGGCTAAGAACATTGACGTGTTCAAGAAACTGGCTGCCGGCTCCGAGGCTAAGCTGATGCTTGAGGATGCTGTCGTCACCTATATCAAGGGCGACAATGTATTCGTTGAGGATGCCAGTGGCGCTATCGACTTCTTCGAGACACAGATACAGTTCTATGTAGGGCAAAAGATAAACGGCTATATTATCGGCGAGAACAATTTATCAAACAACATGCCCGTATTGTTAAGAACGTCCAACACCCCGAACAGCAAGTTTACGGCTGAGAAGGGTACCGCCCAGAGCAAGAAGGCAACAGTGGCTGAGGTGAAGCAGGAGAGCGGACTGGCTCGCTTTGTGACGCTGAAAAAACTGCAGCTGGCTAAAGACAAACTCGGTTTCAGAATCCTGATTGACGAGGCTGGCGACACTATTTATGTTGAAGACCACTTCAGTGTGTTCTACGAACTACCTAATAAGGTGAAGGCTGTCGAGGGTATTGTCGGTACCAACGCTGAGGGTACTCGCTACATCTGGCCTACCTCTAAGGATGCCATCGTTCCTGCAGGTGTTCCTGCAACATTAGAGACTGGCAAATACTACCTGAAGAACGTGGGCAGCGGCCAGTTCTGGGGTGCCGGCAACGACTGGGGCACACGCGGCTCGCTGCTGAAGCATGCTGAATACGTAACGTTGATCGCCCAGGGCAACGGCATCTATCAGATGGAGTCTCAGGTGAGCAACGGCGGTACTGCCTACTACTTCGAGGGCGACTACATGGACAACGCCAACCCGATGAGCCTGACCATCAGCAAGATCGATGATGTCTACACCATCGCCAGCCCCGACGATAAGCTCTTCGGCTACGACGGCACGTCGACCGTGCTCGGCAAGAATGTTGCCGACGGCGAGAATGCCCAGTGGCAGATTATTTCTGAAGACGAGATGAAGGCTACGCTCAATGCCGCTGCTGAGGATAACGGCGTCGACGCTACGTTCCTTATCCTCGACCCGAACTTCGGACGTAACAACCGCAACGTCGGTGCGTGGACAATGGCCAACGAGGGCGTTGCCTACAACCTGTCTGGCGGTAACAATATCAACAACTGCGCCGAGTCTTACATGTCGACCTTCGTCCTGAGCCAGGAGGTGAGCGTTCCCAACGGTAAGTACGTGCTGAACGCGCAGGCTGCCGTGACGTTCCATGACGACCGCGTCATCAAGGACTACGACGGCAACGGCTATCCTCAGATTACAGCCAACGGCAAGGTGAGCGACTTCAAGGAGATGGAGACCGACGACCGTCTGAGCAATATGGGACGGCTGAGCGAGCAGTTCACTGCCGGCAAGTATGCTGTTGAGCCTATCACGGTCTATGTCACCGACGGCAAGCTGACTATCGGTGCCAAGAGCGAGCGCAACGACATCTGGGCTATCTGGGACAACTTTGAGCTGACCTACTACGGACCTGCTGCCGCTCCCGTTGAGACAGCCCGCGTTTGGGACTTCACGCAGTGGAGCGCTGCTACAGTAGCAAACTTGAAGGCTGACGCTGCTGCCTCGAAGACCAGCGGCTGGAGCGATGTAGAGAAGAAGGCCGACGCAGAGGCTGACAAAGAGCCTACCGAGGCTTCCAAGGACAAGTGCTTCTGGTTTGCTGGTACTGTTGATGCCGATGGCGAGCTGACCGCAAACGGTGTGAAGATTGCTGAGACCAAGGGGCTGAAGTTCTATCCCACCTATGCTGCAAACCGCTCATTGGCTATTGCCGTTGAATATCCTGAGACGTCACTGGGTACCTATGCAGGTCCTTCCTACCTCTGGCTGGGTGGTGGCAAGAACTCTCTGGCCGTCTTCACGATTCCTAACGTGACTGCCGGTTCTACCATCACCGTCGAGGTTGAGTCGCACAAGCCCTCTGAGGGCCGTGGCATCGAACTCTACAGTGCCGTAGGTTCCGACGACAAGGTGGTTGCCGACAGCAAGATTGGCGACAGCTTCACGCCGAAGACCAAGGAAAGCTACAGCTGGACTGTCGAGAATGATGGCGACGTGACCATCTATAACACTAACGGCTGCCACATCTACACCCTGAAGGTAGAGCCTGTACAGGCAAAGCAGTTCGACGTCACCTACGCTCTGGCAGAGGGCGAAACCCACGCTTCCGCTGAGACCGTCAGCATCAAGGACGAGACTGGCGAAGAGGTTGCTACGCTGACCTTCGGCGAGGCTGGTGGTGCCGACTTCAAGGCCGCCAAGGCTGATGCCCATGTAGAGGGCTTCGCTGCCTTCACTGAGGGTAACGGCACCAATGGCAACAGCGCCGGTGGCACGTTCTATATCTTCAAGCCCGTCTATGACGGAAAGGTCGACTTCGCCGTTGTACTCAATGCCAGCAAGAAGTTCTACATCGAGGAGGACGGCACGGCACTCGACGACTTCAACGGCATTACCGTCGACGAGAAGAAATACGGCACCTATACCTGCGACGTCAAGGCTGGCAGCACCTACAAGGTCTACTGCGCCGGTTCTAAGTTAGGCTTCTATGGCGTGCGTTACTACAACACCGAGAATCCTGTCACTGCCATCGAGCAGGCTCCCGTCGTCCGCATCGTTGACGATGCAGTCTACAACCTGCGCGGTCAGAAGGTGACAGGCACGCTCAAGCCCGGTCTGTACATCAAGAATGGCAAGAAGATTGTTGTCAAGTAATAAGACAGCGAGAATAGCTAAATAACGTTAAAAGAAGTGGGAATGTGTTGAATCATTCCCACTTCTTTATTATATTTGCATATTGTTGTGCACTTTCGGTGTCCCTCAGGGCACCATTGATGCACATGTGTGGTGTCTTTTATAGCGGATACCATGACGGAGCTGAAATACAATAACAACAATATTATTATTAACTAAAACCAAAAAATTATGAAGAAAAGACTAACAAAGCTACTGCTGCTTTTGGCGGTACTGATTGTTGGAAGCGGAACTTCATGGGCGAAAGACGACGTCACGGCAACTTACCTGACGGATGCCGCTCTTGCTGATGAAACTGCCAACTGGGCACTTACGAGCACTGGAGGCAATCACGCTTGGAACGGGTCGTATAAGATTCATGAATCGTGGCATAACACGTTCTCTATCAGTCAGACGGTCAGTGTTCCTAATGGTTACTACCAGATTTCAATTCAGGCTGTTTCTCAGCAGAACAGTAAGAATGCACTTCTCAGAGCTGCGTCAGGTAGTAACAGTGCCACGGCTTACATCAAGAACTGGCCGAATGGTAGCTTTGCAGACATTAGTAATTGGATGGGTATCAATCCAATGATGTGTCGTATCTACGCCACTGTGAAAGTTGAAAATGGCAGTCTCACTGTCAGTATGTCGCAGACAAATGACAACGAGTGGATTGTCTATGGACAAATGAAACTGTTTAAACTGTCTGAGACTGAGTATAACAATGCCATCGCTCTGCAGTCTGTTATCGAGGCAAAGAATGATATCTGGAATGATGGATGGGAAAATCAGGGCGGTATGTATCGTCTTGCCCGCGAACGATACAATACAAGTGCTTATACTGAAGGAAAAGTTATCTATAAGACAATAGAAGGCCTGCCTTCCGGCGAGTATGACGTGACGCTCCATGCCAAGACTAACGTAGCATGGATAACAGCTGCCACGGGCAACAACATTGCCGAGATTTATGCTAATGATGCAAAAGTAGCTATTCCTGTTGAGGGAATGACAGGCTATGATCCCACCGATGCTTATAACTACACTATACAAGGTGCCTATGTAACGACAGACGGTAAGTTGGAAGTTGGCATACGTAACCTTGCAACCGGTGGTAACTGGTATGTTGTGAACCTTCTGGATATTACCTATAAGGGGACTTTGGAGACGTCATTGGCATTAGCCAAGGCAGATGCCAATACGGCAGCGGCTTCAACAAAGCCAATGAACAGCGCTGTAAAGACAGCTCTCAATATGGCTATCGCCAATTATGGCACAAAGGCCTATTCTGAATATACTAATGTGACAGATCTCAGGGCTGCTATCAGTGCACTGAACACTGCAACGTCTTATGCCAACACCAGCATCGCGAAGTACGAGGAAGCCAAGGCTATCCTTGACGCTGCGTCTTCAATGGATGCCTCCGGTCAGGCTGCATACGCTGCTACTGACGCTGTTAAAGCCGTGCAGACAGCCTATACGAATAGAACCCTTGACGCTGTCAATGTCGAGCAGAAGACAGCTTGCGAGGCCGCGCTCGTCTTGGCTGCCAAGGCACAGACCACGGCAGGCTCCGACATGACGCTGGCCATCAGCAACTGGGACTTCCGGAATTGTGCTAACAACAATTTCCCCGGCTGGACTATCGAAGCTCCGAATGGAGGTAACACCTGGGCTAATGGTGATACACGCGTTGAATATTGGATTGGCTCAGCCGCAAACGGTAAGTTCGACTACTCTCAGACAGTTACCGGCTTGCCCGCAGGCAAATATTCGCTGACAGCCTCCATGTGGAACTCCAGCAACGGCGTGAGCGACGCAACGCCCAATGGCAATGCCGGTGTCTATGGCACCAGCGGCAGTAACACAGTATTCAAGGGCGTTACCGTCGATAGCGACAATGCAAATCTCGGAACCTACACCACCGATAACCTCATTGTGGCTAACGGCACCTTGCGTCTCGGTGTGAAGAACAACGGTACGATGAGTGCACGCTGGTTCGGTATTGACTGGATTAAACTGACGTACGTCGGCGGCGACGTGACAGCTGACGACGTGGCAGCCCTTGTGGCAACGATTCCTGAAGGAGCGATGAACGCCACCGTGCAGTCAAACCTTACTGCTGCCAAGAACGCTTTGGACGCCTCTGCCACCTGGGCTAATTATGGGGCACTATCCGATGCCATTGAAGCAGCGAAGTCATCAGTAGCAGCCTACGCTAACGCCGCCCAGTATCTGCCGGTGAACAAGGCTGAGCTGGCTGGTACCAACTTTGTTGATGCCGCTGTCTACAAGGAGAAGATTACCGATGCCGAGACGGCTTTGGCAGCAGGTACTATGACCGATGCCACGGCCAACAGCATCACCGACATCAGAACCGGCTGGCGTGCCGCCAACTACATCGATGATGTCCTGATGAGCGCTTGGGATGAGTATGTTGAGCAGTGGGAATCACTCCATATCAACACATGGTCTAACGAAGGCGACAGCGACGGCTCTGAGTTTATGGCTCCGTTCTTCGAGTACTGGACCGGCGACGGCAATTCTCTCGGTGCAAAGACGATGACGGCTACCGTCGACGGCCTGGAAGCCGGCGACTATGCCGTGACGGCCTGGGTGCGTGTACGTGCCAAGAATGGTGCTACTGCCAAGCCTTACGGCATCAGCCTCAAAGCTAACGACGGCACAGCCACCGAAATCTCAGGTACTCAGATAGGTGCGTCACAGTTCTATATCGAGAAATATGCTGCTTACGGGACCGTTGGCAACGACGGTAAACTGACACTGACCTTCGATGTGGCTGCCGACAACAATGTCAGCTGGCTGTCATTCAAGGACGTGAACTATATGAAGGGTGCTGCCACCCTCGCTGCCGTCAAGCAGGCACAGGGCTCCGTCATGCTGAACCTTGCCGGCACTGAGGCCTTCCTCACGAAGGACGGCGTATCTTATATCCAGGACGCTACGACGGGTCTGGCTGTCAAGGGCTACGACATCGCTACGACTGATGTCAACCAGTTGCTTAGTGGTCAGCTCTATGGCACTGTCAAGGGCGACACCCTCGTCGTTGAGGAAAATGCCTTCAACAGTGTCACTGTCAGCGAGGGTACGGCTGTTGACCGTGATGCCACGGCAGCCGAGGCAGCAGCGAAGGCCAACACCTTCCGTCTGTTGAAGCTCAATATGGCCGAGATCAGTGAGACCGACGGCGTTTACTATGCAACGATTGATAATAATAAGGTGGAGATTGACAACCGTCTGACAGGTGACGGCCTCGTGCTGAACGCTGGCGACATTGTCAACACCCTGACAGGTGTCACCTTCCTGACTGCCGACGGCAGCCGCTGTGTACTGGCTCCTCGCAGTCAGGACGACGTGGTGCCCCTGCTGTGGAAGTCTGAGGCTGACGGCGGCGACGACATCAGCGGCGACAATGCTGTTGCCCTGACCGGTGACGACGTCATGGCCCGTATGACCAACCTGAAGGCCGGCGACGTGCTCTATGTTGAGGTTGTCTTAGGCGAGACAGCTGCCAACCTGATTGTCAATACCGCTGCCGGCGAGAACCTCTTCACCATTCCTGCTACCGGCACTACGGTAGAGATTCCCGTCACTGGCGACATGGAGGAAGAGGTGCAGAAGCACGGCCTCGTCATAGAAGGTAGCAACAGCGACCTGAAGGCTAAGTTCGTCACTGCCATCAACGGCAAGTACAGTGCTACGGCTGATCTTGACAATACCATCTGGCTGGGTCAGGGCAATGCCGTTACCCTTGGTAAGTTCCACTTCAAAGATGTGCGTAAGGGCGACCTGCTGACCTCCGACGGTACGATGACCGCCGAGGGCGACATAGCCATCGCTTCTGCCACCGCTCTCACAGAAACGCAGGCAGCTGCTCTGCTCGACAAGACACTGGCTGTCGATGGCAAGTCTGTCGTCTTCGAGGTTGGCGATGACCCGCGCGACGACATCTTTGTGGCTGAGGCTGGCGACACCTTTGATCAGGAAGAGTCGGTTCTTCCTACAGCTGTCAACGCCGTCAATGGCATCATCATGACCTACGGTGGAAACGACCCCGATGGTACCAAGTACTCCTACGCTGAGGTCTATCCTGAGGTTAATAAGTTTGCTACCGTTACCGAGGGTATCGGTCAGGCTCCTCTCGACGCTGCCGACAAGTCGTACGACAAGGAGGCTAAGAACTTGCCCGTCAAGGGTACCTACTATGTGTTCGAGCCTACCAAGGACGGACAGCTTGAGGTGACCGTAGGCGTTGAGAAGGGCAAGACGATCATCGTCACTGAGGATGGTGAGGCTATCGTTGATGAGAAGAAGACCGCCGACTTCGAAGGTTCTGTCACCTTCCCCGTCGAGGCTACGAAGACCTATTACGTATTTGCCCCCGAGACCAACCTGAAACTCTTCGGCTACAAGTTCACGCCTGCCGATGCCAATGCCGGTAACACGGCGAAGGACATTGCCACCTTCAAACTGCTGAAGGAGGCTGAGGCCGGCAAGACCGACAAGCTGTTGCTGAACGATGCCGTGGTTACCTATATCAAGGGCGACAACGTCTTTGTCGAGGATGCCAGCGGCGCTATCGACTTCTTTGAGACGCAGATGCAGTTCTACGTCGGTCAGAAGCTCAACGGCTATATTTACGGCAAGAACAGCAAGCTGGACAACATGCCCGTCCTGCTGAGAACCGGAGCTACGCCTGACAGCAAGTTTACGGTTGAGAAGGGCACAGCCCAGAGCAAGGTCGCTCCTATCGCCGAGGTGAAGAACGAGGAGGGCCTGGCTCGCTTCGTGGCACTGAAGAACCTGGAACTGACGAAGGACAAGTACGGCCTCAGAATCCTGATTGACGAGGCTGGCAACACCATCAGCCTTGAGGACCGCTTCAACGTGTTATACGAGTTGTCCGACCTGTATGAGACGATTGAGGGTATCGTCGGTATCGACGAGGAAGGTAAGATAGCCATCTGGCCTACATCTAAGGAGGGCATCGTCGTCAGCGACGGTTACAAGAGGGTTCAGGAAACCGAACTCGACGTGACCAACAAGGACGTGGCTAAGACGAAGAACAATCCTGTCGTGGGTATCAGCATCACGCTCGACGGTGCTTGCAACGCCGGCTCAGGCAGTGCCCAGGCAGGCGCCATGACCAGCAAGGGCTACAAGCTGCGCACCGCCAACGGCTCGCCCGTAGCCAACTCTGCAACCTTCACCGTCAACGAGGGAAAGAAGGTCTACGGAATGGTTATCAACGGTGTCGGCAACTATAAGGCCAAGGACGAGTCGCTGCCGTTCATCAAGGTGACCAAGGTCGAGGTCGACGGCAATGAGGTGAACTTCGAGGGCGGCGAGTTCCCGGCAAAGGGCGCCAGCGACTGCGGTACCCTGACGCTGAAGAATATCAATGCTACGAAGAGCATCGTGCTCTACTTCGACAACTCTAACGCTGAGGGTACTCAGATCAACATTGCATACGCCGTGACCTATAATGGCGAGAAGATCTATACCCAAAAGGAACTGGCCCTGATCGACGAGGCTAAGGAGCTTGCCAAGAATCGTGACGCTATCGCCGTAGGCTGTCTCGACGACGCTATCGAGGCTGCCGAGGCTGGCAACACCGAGGGCTTGAAGGCTGCTATCGACCAGTTCAAGGAAGACAACGCTACCAGCAGTGTCGACTTTACTAATAAGGTTGGCAAGGCCGTTGAAAACTGGGTGAACGTTCAGGAGGGTGAAGACTTCAAGGTCTATACCGGCAACGGCGTCAACCTCGTACAGGTCTTTGGCGTGACGGGTGCTGGCAATGTGCTGACACAGCAGATTTCCGGTCTGGAGAACGGCACCTACAACATCGGCATGTATGCTACCTCACATAATGCCTGGGATGGCAAGTACGGCGCTAATAAGGCTGGTAAGCCTACACTGCAGGAAGATGCCAATGACGTCGCCTATGTGTTCGGCACGTCGGGCAGCAGCTCTGTCAACACCTGGATTACGGCACGGCGCAACAGCGGTCTGGTTGCCGGTGAACCCGAACTTTACCAACTCAATGGTGTGAAAGTGGCTGACGGAAAACTGACCATTGGCCTCTCTCTCGCACAGGCTGCCAAGACTGAGTGGCACTCCGTCCAGATTGCAAGCCTGAGAATGGTGACCACGGCCAAGGAGGCCTATGCTGCCGAAAAGGCTAATCTGCAGGCTGCCATCGACGACGCCGAGGCTCTGCTGGCTGGCGACCAGATTGGTGGCAAGGCTAAGCTGCAGGCTGCTGTCGACGCTGCCAACGAGGCTCTCGTCAGCATCCGCCTGAATGTGCCGGGTATGGCCAACGAGGTGGCTAAGCTCCGCAAGGCCATCGACAAGTTCCATGCTGCTGGCAAGGTCTTCGTGCAGCACGTGGCTACAGGTAAGTATCTGGGC
>Ga0256405_10008834_pt1 | contig 14141 bp, 13 predicted proteins | sample RumenRJG_02DNA_FD_189096 | JGI IMG/M metagenome (GOLD analysis project Ga0256405, IMG submission 189096) | Bovine rumen microbial communities from Lethbridge, Alberta, Canada - RJG_02 | ecosystem: Host-associated > Mammals > Digestive system > Stomach > Rumen | place: Canada: Alberta...
CTATATCCGCGTGCAAAGGTACTACAAAAAAATGACATACACAAGAGTGTGTGCCACTTTTTTCGGATTTTTCAGCGAGAATCTACCAATTATCCGAGCTCCGGTCGGAATCGTGGTCAAAGGAGTTGATAAACCGGTCGTGGATGTCATTGACTATGTCGGCAAATTCCTCCGGCAGGATGATGTTTTCTACATCCATGGCATGGTAGAACAGCGGCGCTATCTCCTGCGCCGTAAATCCGGCGATGCCGCAGCCGATAGGCGTGACCAGGAAGGTGAGTTCCGGATGAGCCTTGGCAAAAGCGATAAACTCCTTGACATACGGCTCGATGGTATCTACCCCACCCTGCATAGTCGGGATGGCATAACTCTGCCCCTGGAGACCGGTTCCCTCGCCATAAATAGCACCGAATTTCTCACAAGCGATACGCGCTGCACCGCCTGCGTGCATGCCTTGTAAATTACTGCCGAATACGAAAACCTCATTCGGCTTCAGTTCGGAAATCCATTCCGGTGTAAATCGTCTGGTGTACATAATTTAGTTTCCTTTATGCATTTAGTCATACCGTTGTCTGCGGTCATAATCAATCATCTCCCTCTATATGCCACTCTTTGAACCAAGTGCCGTTTTCAAATAGCAGTCCTACCAGCCAGGTATCATCCTCAATGCCATAGCCATCACAGTCTCCATGCCCTCCTTCGTGCAACAAAAAGCGAATATCAATGATAGGTTTGCCGGAGTCACGCCACCATTTATCTTCCGCCCTCATATCAAAGACGACGGACTGTTTGTCCTCACATATCTTTTGGAGTTTGGGCCAGCGTGTGAATTGCTCCCAAGCCGGTTGATACGCAAAACGTACCTCGCAGTCATCTATACGGTTAACATCGTCCGTTTCCCGTTCTACAGCATGCGCAATTTTAGGTATCATCTGCAGCGGACACCCTTCCGGCACGGTGATATCGACACACTCCTTCATGTCTCTATACATGCAACCTTTTCTCACCTCAAACTCCGGATGACGTTCCGCCAGCGTTGCAGCATCAAATTCCCCTTTGCGGAAACGGTTGAGGTCTTCCACGGCTGTAAGCCAATAGTGATTAGTCTTGCTATCTGTCATGTTTCATACAATTTAGTCGGGCATGGTTCTTGTTGCCGTCCTTGCTATAATACGCTGTCTTTGGAGGCAAGTATCTTAATACGATTATAAGCGATTCTCTGCACTCGGTATGTAATATAGATAAGTGCAGGTACGGCAATTGCTTCCAAGACAGGACTAAACGGAGAGCCCATTATTACCGCGTCATAGACACCATGCGCCAGGAAGGGGATAAATAAAGCAAAAAAGGCGTTCTTGGCTGATTTGTCCACAAAATGATACATCGAGTAGTAATAACCCATGATGACCGCATAGGCATAATGCCCGGAAACCGACAACAGCGCACGCACGATGCCCACGGTAATCCAATTCTCGGCATTGAGGACATAAAACATATTCTCGAAAGCCGCAAATCCCAAGCCTATATATACAGCATATACGATGCCGTCGAAGTGCTCATCAAAATACGGGTTATTACGGAGGAAGATCCATAGGGCAAGTAATTTTAGCGCCTCTTCCGGTAAAGCTGCCTCAAAGAAAGCTTTCATGATACCGCCGAAAAGGGTTGTCGGTTCGCCGCCTGCGAATAAAAGTTTGCCCATCCATATCTCAGCAATGACAACCGGGACAGAGATAGCAATCCCTAAGCCAAACGCCTTTGCCAGCCAGGACGCCGGCTCTTTCTTGGCGTCTTTCCAATAAATAAAGGCCGCTAAAAGGATAGTAGGCAAGAAAGCCAGAAGGATTTTCAAAGTAATCATAGGATCAATGGGTTGTATTATTTCAAGCGCAAAGATACATATGTCCGCTAAATAAGTACATTAAAAAGAATGTTTATCACTTGCTTTTTCCTGCGTATTGACCTTGGGCATTGATGAGGATGCGCTCACCTCCACAAGTGATCTCTACCTCAAAGAGGTGATCATTGACAATACGCACCATGTAGTATTTTGCCGGGATGATCACATTGCCGTCCGAATCAATCACACCGCTGCCATAACCGACATCATATCTCCAATACTTAGGTACACGTTCCTCTTCGTAAGTCTGGTCATGGCAAGACTCCAGAACACACAACCGATCATAGACAAACGGGATGGTGACATTCAGGTCTGCGTCCACCTCTTTCGCGATACCGTCTTTCTCCAGTACGAAGCCCTTGCTGGCAGAGGCGGGACGGATGCGATCATACACCAAGGGAAGTGCCGGTTGTCCGTCAATGGTCACCAACCCGTATTTGTCGCTGTCACAGACGATCCGATAACCGTTCCGCGGAGCCGAGATGGTGCTGTATATCGGCTCCACAGCCCATTCACCCTTCGTATTGATCATTCCCCATTTGCCATTCATCGTCCGCATGACACAGAGCCCGTTATGGAACTGGAAGGCTATCTCGTCAAAATTGTCGTCGTAATATATCGGGAAAGTCTGTTCGAAAGCCGGTTTGCCGTCCTCCTTGATAAATGACACCACGCCATCAATGAGCACCCCGGCGATGCCTTCGCTGAAGTTCCATGCACGGTCAAATCGCGCAGGAATGATGATCTTACCGGTATTCACATTAAGATAACCGCGCAGACGGTCGTGCGTCCGGAAGACTACAAGGCTGTCTTCTTCGTTGTATTCATTGAGGAAGACATGATTCAGTTCTGGCGTGGTATATTTTCCGGTACGGATGTCTTTGAGTTGCTCAAAGCCGTTCATTCCGTGATAACCATAGACCAGTAGGATGTTGGGCGAAACATGTCTGGGTTGCGATTCCCAGTAAGTAACCTGATGATACCTGTCATAATAGGTGTTCGCCAAAAGACAGGCAAAGACCAATGCAGCAATCGCCAGAATACCGAGCGATGCGATGAAGATTTTCTTCCAAAGATTGTTGATTTTCATTTTCATAGTGTAAAAAATTTATTTTAATTTATTCATTAATACTACAAACCGTATCCGGTTTCAAAGTGTTCAGATACATTCCAAACGCCATTCTACGTATATTGTATGCATACTCCTCGTAAATCGCTATGCTGTCATGTGCCAGTTGGGATTGCATCTGTCTCTGTTCAGCGATACGAGCCGCTTCTCCGGCTTTGACATTTAGTCGCTCAGCGCGCTCCTTCTTGCCGCCTTTGACATAGTATGTTGCCCGGCGGGCATACCGTTTTGCCTGACGGCGGTAATACCGTGCATCCATTTTGTAAAAGAGATAGGTATTGATTTGCAGCAACACGGTGCGTTCGTCTTTCTCCGCCCATCTCAGAAACAGTTCCGCCATCTCCTTGTGATCAATGGTATCGGTTGCCATGGTATCGGCAGCTATAGCATCCGTATCATGATTACAGGCACAGAGCGGTCCTACCGCCGCCAGCAAAGCGTATATCCATAATCTTTTAGATATATCTGTCACTCTCATTTTTAATAAGGGCTTTACGTTCTTTGAAAGTTTGCGGAGGTACATAGCGGCTTTTTAGGCTATCACTTCAAATTCAGCCCCGAACCAGGCATCCAAAAGATTCTCCACCTTGGTCTCTATGACCGGCGTGATCTTGTCCTTCACTTTGGAATAGACAAAGAGTACTGCCGCAGCTTCGTCCATGATACCCAGAAAACGATAGGCCACCCGAGGGATAAGGGAATAGGGCAATACCACGTAAGCTATACAGCCGTAAATGAGCGCCTTGTCCAGGGTCGAGGTATCGCTGTCCGTTACTACATAGTAAAATTGAAGGATAGGTCTAACGGCAACACGTCCGGCGTTCTTGGCATACGGCAGCATATACTGCCACAATGCAGCAAACTTCTGCGTCCAATCTACACCTTTGATTTTCTCAACAAGATTCTCGATAGGTTTCTTAAAATACAATCCAATGAGGATTAAGATACAAATCGTTGACATGACTTAATAGTTTTTGAAATTAACATTCATAACTATAGAGCCGATTGGGAACGTAAATCTATCAGTTGAGAGAAAAATTTATTTGTTAATACAAAATCCTTGAGCAAGAATAAATTTTAATGTGCCGATGGCGGTATTTCGATCGTATTCCTTCTCTGACTCCGGTAGTTCTTCATATGACACAAGACAAGGATGCGTCTTTTGCTCATCATCGCGCGTTTCGCCATACGTCCAGCCATTCGCAATGCGCCCAGCCGCCCATACCTCATGGACATTCTTTGCCATTTGCTCTACTAATGGTTTTAACTCTGCGGGTAATTTGATTGACGTTGTGTCAATCGGTCTTGGGGTGTAATTTTGTTTGGTCATAAGATAACTATTTTTTGTGTTACATTATGATAGAGGCGGGATATTCTGAAAATCTATCAGAGAGATATAAATTTTTTATTATTATTTCAAGTCGTTAAAGCCAAGAATATTCGTCGGCCCACAATCGGTAACACTATATTCCTTCAAGACGCCATCAGACAATCTGAGGAAAGTTTCTGCAGGAGCTCCTTCTTTTTTGAATGCGGCTTTTAGTTCTTCATAATTGGACACATCTGAACCCTTCATAGTCAATATAATATCCCCCACTTGGTGGACTGGATGTGTCATATTCTCCTTAATAGCACTGATGATTACTCCACTAATACGTCTCTTACCTTGCGACACTTCTTTATAATAGGCTTTCGCCGTTTCTGCAAAAACTACTGACTCAGGATGATATTCTTTAAATGTATTCAACATGGAAGCTAATGTTGCATACGCAACTTCCGGAGTTACAGAAGAGGTAGAATGCACACCTTGAATGGCCAGTTTTTTACGACTTTGCGTGATCTGCTCCATAAATGTAGCAAACTTGACTATTTTGCCCCACTGATACCATTTCCCATCACTTTCTTCTAATGCACAATTTGCTTTCAATTCTTCATATGCCTTCTGATACTCTTTGTCCAATTCTTCTAGTTGTGCTTTCTTTTGCTCGTTGATTTGTTTCTTGGCTTCAATTTTTTCGCGTCTTAGAGCCAACTCTGCTTCTTTTGCCTCTTTAATATCATTGACTTCTTGAATAGCACCAAGCACACTATTCAAATAGGCAGTGGTGTTGTCAATTTCTTCTAATTTTTCGGATGCGTTTTGGACATACGCTTCTAAATCTACCCTTATTCGTTCACAGACAGCATTCTCATTGTTCTGTTTTTGCAAATACTCATTGGTACTTAGTGTTAATGGTACATCATTGGGGAGCGATTTGAACTGTTTGGCTACCATCAAGTATCGCTCTTGAGCATCTTTAGGCATCTTTGCCATCATTTCCATATAGGCGTAGTAAGCCATCGCTAAGAAATGTTCCGAGAGTTGCTTATTGGAATCCACTGTTTTCTTGGTTATAGATCCAAAATCTCTAGTATCCAGTGCGCTATCTATATAATCAAGGTTAGTAGCAAGTTCTGTAAAGTAGGATGCAGCAAAGACAGGTTCTACTTCAAGATCAGCAACAGACATTCCCCTACTTGCAAATAGCATTGTCTCAAAGAATGAATACTGCTTTGGCAAAGAATCCTTTGGTGCTGTTTCTCGAATGAGCGTGCGTGTGTTCTCAATATTACCAGACATATTGGAGATCAAATCTGATAACTGTTTTTCCGTTCTAATAGTCTGTATCTTTTTAAGGAATTCATTCCAGTCCGCATAACTATTATCCATGTACCCACCTAATAAGTCCAAGCGTATAATATGATCAGTCATCTCGGCTGCAACTCGATTACTGAGAGGGATTGACAGGATACGTGCTACACCAAATAGCAGACCAAAGATTAGGAGAATGGCAGCTAAAATGACTCCCATTCTTTTTAAAAGAACAAGATGCTTGGGCTTGCTTTTCAAATACTGCTCGGTCAAACGACGTATTGAAAGGTCAAAATACTCTACTGATGACGCTGATAGAGCCTGATATAAAGGTAATTCCTCCATACCTTCCGGCATCTCGGCCGGCCAGACAAAGCCCGACAGCATAATAGGAATAATATTCTTCTTGTGCTCCATGGCGCACATCACTTCGCGGCGCACCCAATCGCCTTCTTCGTTACAACGGTCTAATGCGTTCGGAGAAAGAACAAGAATGAAATCCTTGCATTTGCTGATCACATCCAGCAACTGCTCGTTGAACTTACCGGCATTCATAGTCTCCACATCAAAGAACACGCGGTATCCCAGGGCTTTCAACCTTGTTGCAAACAGATTTGCCGACTCAAACGCATCGCGGCGGTAACTGATAAAAATGTCGTAGGTTGGTGTCATATGCTAAATGTAATTATTAAAGTTATTATAAGAGGTTCAAAACATGATTTTTGCGGCAAACACCACGGAACTAAGATTACTATTAAATGGGTCGTGCCATAATATTGAGAGATTGAGAATATTCTCAATGCTTTTCTCTATCGCCAGTAATCCATATACAGGAGTTCCTGTCAAAATACGCTCTGGAGCATTCGATAAATACCATATGAATTGAGTCTCAATTCGCCATTGTTGAGGCAAACGGAATTTCGGTGCGAGGCGGATATTACCATATGTGGCAGTGTTACTCATAGAGATTGAATGGCTAATATTAGCTCCCCCAGAGAGAATAAGCCAATCTGCCATCCATGAAGCCGCCACATTCACTTGTATCGTGTGCGAGTTTTCATCTACCATTCGGACATACTTGGTACCAAGGTTGGTGCTCACTTTTTTATGAGTGAAGGTATATGCCAAGCGAACGACATCTACTTTTCGTTCAGATGTCGATAATGCCGACAAATAATCCGGGTTGATAAACCGCCGATAATAGCCCGCCTGCAACTGATGTCCTTTCGCCAGAGTGGCGGCAACACTGGCCATGATGAAATTGCGGACAGTGCTCCGTGATGCTATGTCAGCAAACGTTTTTTTTCCATAGCGGTAAAAGGAAAGACGGTCTCCCAATGACAGTTTGACAGGACCGATAGAATAATCCATCTGCAGATAAATATCATTATTCATTACTGAGTAGTAATCTGTAGTTTCAAAAGACATTGAAGTAATTGAGTTTTGAGTTAAGTGATAACGATAATTAACTATGTCCATCTCCCAGCCGGCCATCAGCTGAAGTCCGTGGATAAAAGGCAGAGGAGTATTCAATTCTACCATATATATTTGTGATCCTGTTTTAGTATGGTATAGGCCGTTGGCGTCATCTGTCGGACGCAGAGATTTTTCGGCATTGTGCTGGTAGCCAGCGAGAAGCAGTAATTCAGTGCCAATTTGATTAAAGGTATGAAAATATCTAGCTCGCGCCAGATAGTTTTGTTTATTCGGCATAGACGAGGTGCTTTCATACGATTGGCGTAGATATATCAGCAATTTATCATTACTGCCCAAATGTTGGTTCATATGGACATCCGCATACTGATTCAAATCAAGCACATGGCGGGGGTAAGACACTGAAAGGCTGGTATTGGCATATATATCCGTGGAGTAGCCCGCGGAATCATTCCTCCCATAATTGATCTTCAGCATAGGAGAAACATTGGTTGCTGTAGATGCTTCAAGATTTACTATACCGTGCGCTCCCTCTGTATTATGACGCATATTAAGATCAATGACACCATCCAGACCTGTCTTCCCCTTTGCTACTCCAGGGTTTTCGCACACTTGTATTTTGGTACAAGCGTTTGCAGGGGTAGATGTCAAAAAATGGCGGATATTACAGGAAATAGGTACATTCTCCATTCGCAGTTGGTAACCATCCAGCATATTATCAAATCCCGACACTAATAATTCCGGATACATCATCAAAACATCCATCAATGTCTCGTCGCCTTGCAAAGCCAAGCGGTCAATATAGATAATGGTGCGATCCCCGGATAAGACAATAGGAGACTCCTGCTGAGCCCATACCGTACCAAATGTCACAAACAACATTAGTGGCAATAGTATCCTATTTATAGTCGTTCTCATATCGGAGGAACATTCAAATTTGGATTTAGTTACCAATGTGAGTTGAACTTTTGTAATTATAAATCTTCCATGAAATCCAGAGTGATATGTGCTAATAGATCACGAGCATAGGCCGTAATCAATGCATTTAACTGCTCTATGTCACGGTAATTAGAATTGGTTATTTGCTCCCACAGGGTAATCTCATTCGCTTTTCCCATAGCTGTTTTAATAGGGAGAGTATATTCTTTGGCTAACACCACTCTATTCCATTGTTTGTCCAATATCGTATCAAGCAAACAAGTATCTGCACCCTTTTCTTTCTCCCACAATCCGGTAAGAAAGAGTTTGTATTCCTCTTCCATTTGGATCATACGTTCTCGGATTTGCTCTATAGACAGAGGAGAATCTATCGGGAGCATATCGCAGTACTTGGCTATCAGCAGTTCACGTTTAACCAGACATTGTTTTGAGATTTGTTCTTTGGTCATACTACTACTTATTATTTTCATTTATTATCACATTCATTATACTATCTAATGCATGTTGACTAGTGATGAAATGAACATTACTGATATACGGGTTATTAGGAATGGCATTCCCCAATTTTTCTTCAGTCTGAGAGATAAACAAATCTGTATACTCTCTTGTCATTTCATCAGGAGTCTTGTAAGAAAACAACTTTGGCTGTCCTTGCTTAAAAATAATAACTTCTTTAATAGCATCAACAGTTCGTACATTATCTGTATATAGCATAATGTTGGGATTACTTAGTTTTTTACGATGCCCCGTTAAATCCCGTTTCCTTGTTTTGAATGTGAATTTATAATTTTCAGCATATTCCACATCATATTTTCTTTCGATAAAATGATCATAACCTTTCTCTCTCTTGATATGGTTTAGTTCAGCATACCGATAGGGCATATAGATAAATAGATGAGGAGTCTCCGAATAACTGCTATCGACCCATGTATTGAGCAAAGGAATCAAAAAATTATTCGTATATCCTACCACCAGTGAGTATGGGAATGTTTGTTTCTCAAAAGTAGATACCTCTCGTTCTTTTAGCCACGCTGTCAATGATAATCCCAAACAGACAAGGAGCGTGATTAATATGAGATTAAAACGGATGAACCGTTTCCTGCGTCGATAGTGTAAGTAACGGCTGAAGAGTTTATTAAAATCAATACCCAGCATATACTCTAAGATATGATAAAAACAGTACTGATTATCCATCTTTGCATTTTCTCCCTTTTGAGTATTCCATATGGGGCAATTTCTCGTTTTGAGTAGCTCTGAGATATACGGAGGTTGTTCTTCGTTTACATGGTCAATGATGACAGGTATTATGCCGGAGGTATCACCACCATGACTCTCTACAAAACAGTTGATTTCTTTGGCCACGAACTGCGATTTTGCCGATGAAACAGAACACAAAACAATGAGATACTTTGTCCTCTTCAATGCCTCTTTTATCTCTTCCGTAAAATCTTCGTTACGGACAGACAGATCTGTCGTATCCAGGAATACTGGTCGAACCAATTTGTCATCATATGGACGATGGGCTTCATCCGTTAGATGCTGTGGATAAGGGTACTTCTCCAACCTACGTTGAATTTCCTGCGCTACCTTTGCATCACTCCTGGAATAGGAGATAAAGGCATAATATTTTTTTTCTTTAGACATATTGATTATTTAGCCTGGATATACTGATGAATCAGTTGATTGTTTTGCTCAACTATTTTCTGCACTTCATTTGCTTTCTCCTCCAATGAATCAAGTTTCGCTTGTTGTTCTTCCAAATCAGACTCGGCTTTAAGGAGTAATTGCTCTTGATAGGCTAAATCTTTCTCCAGTTTCTGAGCAAGCATCATTTGCTGACGCTCGTATTCTTCGTCCGAAAGGCCTAATCCGGCATTGGGAAGATGCGTCCATTGAGAAGAAATCTGATAGAATGATTTATGCGTTGATTTCGGTAGATGAGTCATCATTTGCAGATAGCCATAATAGTATGTATCTACAAAGATAGATACCACTTCGGCATTAATCTTTGCCATCTGCATATTGAGGCGAGAATAATCATCCACTGCCATTATGTCCCGATACTTAGCAATCTGTTCATTCAGGTCATCAAAAAGCCCTTCCGTAAAACTATTGACAATGAGCAGATCGGCAGGATTGATGCCATGAATCCAAAATAAGGGCAAATGAAATTCCGACACTTGAATTGGTGTCGATTGCATTGTTTTGAAGAGTTTTTGTGCTTCACGTTCTTGCAAAGCAATCATGGTATTCATCTCCTCCTTGTAATCCGCTTTATCAACTTTCGTTTTGCTACTTTTCCAATTAATCACGAACCCTTCCCAATCCGTTTGAAGTGACTTGCTGATATCGGAAAGGTTATCCATCGCTTGTGTACGGGAAGTAAGCGTATCTGCTACGCGCAACGCCGCGGGCATATAGGTCAGATGTCCAATGACCAAAATCAACACAATAACCGCAGCAGCAATCCCCATTCCAATCAACCATTTACGACGAGTTTGGAAATGTGCCTTACTTTTAAGATAGCCTCTAAGACGCTGCACTTGCAAATCGTAATAAGTGTTGGGGGCAGGTGCTAAAGCTTGGTAATTGCAAAGTTCCTCCATACCTTTCGGCATCTCGGCCGGCCAAACAAAGCCGGAAAGCATAATAGGAATGATGTTCTTCTTATGCTCCATGGCGCACATCACCTCACGGCGCACCCAATCGCCTTCTTCGTTGCAACGGTCTAATGCATTCGGTGAAAGTACCAGAATAAAGTCCTTGCATTTGCTGATTACATCCAATAACTGCTCATTGAACTTACCGGCATTCATCGTTTCCACATCGAAGAACACGCGATATCCCAAGGCTTTCAACCTTGTTGCAAACAGATTTGCCGACTCAAATGCATCACGGCGGTAACTGATAAAAATGTCGTAGGTAGGGATCATGTTATGTACAATGTTTAAGGGATTTTTAAGTATTCTGATGGTTTAGTTTTATTAATTTTACCTCATAATTTAGTTCTTATTGAAGTACATTTCCCTCTTCCATAATTAAATTGACCTTTTCTTTAAAATAAGAGAAACTATCTTGCTGATTCACAGGTATATTATTCGTTAGAAAATCTTTGGTAATCTTAATTTTATTTAATTGATATATTGAAAGGTTAAGTTCCATTTGATAACATTCTATTCCGTGTTCAAATGCAAATTCAATTAGTTGCGTGCGCAACCAATTTTCAGTCCGCAACCCGATATAAATGGCATTAATACTACTTATACCTCCACATATATCAACCAATCTGCCTTTCTCCTTTTTGTGTTCATTTAATGCTCTATCAAAGCGATAGATTAATCTCCATTCATTTTCATATGCCCATTTAGTTTCTTTGGTTCCTAAAACATCACGAGCCATCTTATTAACATCATCTATAGTTGGAGCCGGATTTGGTATAGTTTTTTTTATTTCTTTACCATTACAATCCACTAATGGCACTAACTCATCAGAATAATTAACCTTAATAAATGTATTTTCCACTCCTGTTTCCCTCATCCCCGACAAGATATTGTCATTGTATTCAACACAAAATCCAAAATGATTATTTGCATAATGCGCCCACATTTGTAAACTTTTACCGACAAAATCAGAATCATTTGATTCGGATAGACATACTACCATTCTCCTTGTTCTTATTTCCTCTACAATCTCTTTAGCGACTCCTCCATAGTAGCAAAATGCTGCTCCGACCTTCATTAAACCTTCATATGGATCATTGAATTGACTAACCAATGCTGCATAAAATTGAGCGTTTTTAAGTGCAGTGATGTTGTGTTTTTTATCGGTGTAGAATTTATAAAATTTTCTCATTTTCTTTGGGCTCTTTAATTCATAGTTACTATGATTACTTTTTCTGTATTTCACACATTAATCGCTCTCGCACTTCTTTTGCTTGCGTAGCATCCATAAAATAAGGTTGTAAAGTTGCACCAAACAAACCGCTTTCTACTGAGATATGCATTATTTCTCCATCGGGCGTAAGGAAATAGGCATCCTTCTTACCATATCGGCTTTGATTTCTGACGGAAAGCATTTTTTCTTGGGATTCTCCAATCTCCCAATCATTCCATTTTATCAAAATACTATTCAAAGGGATTCCTTGATTTAGAATAGCACCTGAAGAATAAATTAATATTTCTGCATATACATTATTGGCAATGATACAATTTTGAGAATCATAATAAATATCGCCTACTCGTTGATATTTTTCATCGTAGATTATCCGCAACTTTGCATATCCATAAGTAGTCATACATAAATTATCCAGAGTATCTAAATAACAAACTTGCTCTAATAGATTTCTTTCGTCATATTTACATTCTACCTTAGCAGCCCCATACATACTAACACAAGGTTTCCCATCTATCCCGAAATAGGCTTCCTCAATCCTATTGCCTCGGTTATCATATTGAGCCATCCATTTTGCATGTCCATTTGTACATAAGCAAGGTTCTCCATCAGTTCCATAAAAAGTCGATTCAATCATATTGCCTCGGTCGTCATATTGAACTTTATTAATTGCTACTCCATTCTTTTCAAAGCAGATATTATTGTCTCTGTCATAAAATACCCGCTCTATCTCATTACCTCGGTCGTCATATTTAATTGTTCTCTTTGCAAAACCATCTGTGCTATAGCATAACTTATTGTCCGTTCCATAATATATTCGTTCTATTTCATTGCCACGGATGTCATATATAAATTTAACTCTGGCAACACCATTCATATTTAAACATAACATCCCATCAGTTCCGTAATTGGCGGTCTCAACCATATTTCCACGGTCATCATATTTTAATTCAATCTTGGCAATACCATCCGTATCCAAACAAGGTTCTCCATCGGTTCCCCAATATGCTTTCTCTATCTCATTACCTCGGTCGTCATATTTAATTGTTCTCCTTGCAAAACCAGCTGTGATATAGCATAACTTATTGTCCGTTCCATAATATATTCGTGCTATTTCATTGCCACGGATGTCATATATAAATTTAACTCTGGCAACACCATACATATTTAAACATAACATCCCATCAGTTCCGTAATTGGCGGCCTCAACCATATTTCCACGGTCATCATATTGAGCTGTCCATTTTGAATATCCATCTGTACAAAAACAAGGTTTCCCATCTATCCCGAAATAGGCTTCCTCAATCCTATTGCCTCGGTTATCATATTCAGCCATCCATTTTGCAACTCCATCTTTATCTAAACAAGGTTCTCCATCAGTTCCAAAATAGGCTACCTCTATCTTATTACCACGGTCATCATATTGAGCTGTCCATTTTGCATACCCATCATTAGCTATACAAGGTTTTCCATCGGTTCCTGAATAGGTTTTCTCAATCATATTGCCTCGGTCATCATATTGAGCCGTCCATTTTGCAACTCCACCTTTATCTAAACAAGGTTCTCCATCGGTTCCTGAATAGGTTTTCTCAATCATATTGCCTCGGTCATCATATTGAGCCGTCCATTTTGCAACTCCATCTTTATCTAAACAAGGTTCTCCATCGGTTCCTGAATAGGTTGTCTCAATCATATTACCACGGTCATCATATTGAGCTGTCCATTTTGAATATCCATCTGTACAAAAACAAGGTTTCCCATCTATCCCGAAATAGGCTTCCTCAATCCTATTGCCTCGGTTATCATATTGAGCCGTCCATTTTGCAACTCCACCTTTATCTAAACAAGGTTCTCCATCAGTTCCATAAAAAGTCGATTCAATCATATTGCCTCGGTCGTCATATTGAACTTTATAAATTGCTACTCCATTCTTTTCAAAGCAGATATTATTGTCTATGTCATAAAATACCCGCTCTATCTCATTACCTCGGTTATCATATTGAGCCGTCCATTTTGCATATCCATAAGCACTCATACAGGGTTTTCCATCAATTCCCAAAAAGACTATCTCAATCCTATTACCTCGGTCATCATATTGCGCTGTCCATTTTGCAACACCATCTGTACAAAAACAAGGTTTTCCATCGGTTCCGAAATATGCTTCCTCAATCCTATTGCCTCGGTCATCATATAGACCCGTCCATTTTGCATATCCA
>Ga0256405_10008835_pt1 | contig 14141 bp, 11 predicted proteins | sample RumenRJG_02DNA_FD_189096 | JGI IMG/M metagenome (GOLD analysis project Ga0256405, IMG submission 189096) | Bovine rumen microbial communities from Lethbridge, Alberta, Canada - RJG_02 | ecosystem: Host-associated > Mammals > Digestive system > Stomach > Rumen | place: Canada: Alberta...
TTTAGCAGAGCGGTATGGACCATTGCACACTTGTTGCCGAACGCGACACGTAAGACAGGAAAAAGACATATCTATCTGCGTTTGGACAGATATGTGCAGTCCGTCATTCAAAGGCAGCTGAGGAAAGAGGAATATGCGGATTAGCAATAATCGTTCCGTAGAGAATCTACGGATAAGAACAGGACCATCACGGGACCATGTTCTGAGAACGACTTAAGAAAGAACGAATCAGAACAATTCCATAGTCCGCTAGAACTTATTCAGAAAAACATCAAACACCCATCAGTGACGTACACGATGCGAACGAGATGCGTTCGAGAATGAAAGGTAAATGAAAGGAAAATGAAAGGACTTATCGTCTCGTATCTGTCTCGTATGTCTCTCGTAAGAAGCAAGTAGAAAGAATAACTGAAAAATCGAAAATAACTTAAAAACTATTATAACATGAAAACAGCATGTTTCATACCAATCAAGGCCAACTCAGAACGAGTGCCGGGTAAGAATTTCCGTTTGCTTAATGGTCGCAAACTATATGAGTATATCATTGAGCATGTAATGGAGGCGGATTGCTTCGATGACATCTATATTGATACTAATAGCGATGAGATAAAAGCATATGCAGAAACAAGAAATCTGCATGTGATTGAGCGCAAGCCAGAATTAGCCCAGAATACAGCAAACGGAAATGACTTGTTGGTATATCATTTTGAGCAATATCCTCAATATGATTACTATTTTCAACTCTTTGCAACAGCTCCGTTCTTGCAGCCGAAAAGTATCCGAGCCTGTTTTGAAAGGCTTGTTAATGCTGCAGAATATGATAGTTGCTTTACCGCAGTTGCCAATCATAGCTTCTATTGGTTGAATGGTAATCCAATCAACTATCGCCCATGTATCTTACCGCGCAGTCAGGATATGTTGCCTATGGTAGAAGAAACAACAGGTCTTTATGGGATGAAACGTGAGGCATTGAGTAAATATAAATGCCGGATCGGTGCACGTCCTTATATCCATTTTGTCAGCAAGTATGAAGCGGTGGATATAAATACGGAAGAAGACCTGCAAATAGCCGAATGTGTGGGAAAAATCGTGTGGGGTGGGTATTCGCGGAATGCCCGGGAACAAAGCAAATCAAATTAAAGCCCATGGAATACAAATTGGCAGCATAGCGCTTGCGGCATGATAAAAGAATTGATAAATTTTAATCTATAATTGATATGGAAACAATTACTGCAATCATTCCGGTTCGCGCAGGAAGCACGAGGCTGAAAAACAAAAATGTTGCTCCTTTTGCGGGCACAAATTTATTAGTTAATAAGATTAATCAGTTGAAACAGATTGAGGAAATATCTCGCATTGTGGTTTCGTCTGATTCTGACATGATGTTAGCAATGGCGAAAGCCGCCGGAGCGGATACGCACAAACGTGCTCCTGAATATTGCGACGAAAAGACAAAGACTTTCGGAGAGGTTGTGCGTCATATCGCAGAAAAAGTGTAGATGGCGACCACATCTTATGGGCTACGTGTACATCACCGTTAGTATTCCCTAAAGATTATCGAAAAGCTATTTCTGAATATTTTTCCGCTTTGCAGAACGGATTTGATTCATTAATGAGTGTTGAAAGTTTTAAACGGTATATTTGGAATGAAGAAGGACCATTGAATTATGAACTCGGTTTGAAACATGTACCAAGCCAGCAACTGCCAACCCTGTACTTTGTAACGGATGGAATCTTGATTGCTCCGCGTGAAAAGATGATTGAGTGGTCATATTTTCATGGGCGTCACCCATATAAGTTCTTGGTAGATAAACGTACTGGTTGCGATATTGATGATGGTCTGGATCTGGCTTGCGCAAGAGCATGGCTGGATATGGATGAAACAGTATCACAAATTGATCCTTATATGATATAATTTTGCGATATGGTGGAAGAGTAGTTATTCCGGCAAGAAGAGAAAAGCAAATCCTTAATGCAGTTATAGAAAAGTTATCAATGGAGAATAATGTTTCTTCAGAAATTGCAAGATACTCAGATCCTATGGAGATAGTAAGTAAAATTGGGGAGTTTTGATAAACATTATTCATGCAAGCATGGAAAGAATGCATATTACGGACAAAAGTAATGTAATATAATATGAAGATTTTAAGAAACATATGTTTAGTTGATACTCCCTATGCATTATCAATATATTTATTGAAAATGTCAATGGAGGAAATACATAGTACAATGTTCTTTATTGGCGAGGCGGTGAATATTAATATAGCCACTAAACTTCCTCACTATGTATTAGTGAAAAACCAAAGTGTGAAAGATAACTGGAAATACATGAGTTGGCTTCGCATTTACAAATATTTGAAATGTTGGTCGTATCCATTCGCCCGTATTTATGTACAAGACCATCTGTATATATCATCTCCATTTATTGGACCATATAAATATATCAATCTGCCGGATGGACCTCAATGTTACGGAATTTGGGAAAAGGGGCCATATAAACCGCAAAAGCCTATATATGGTAGAATGAGTGTAAAATCTAGAATAAAGATTTTCTTATCAAGAGGTCGCGTATTTGGTCTTATGTATGGGAGCAACAAACAATGCATTAGCCGATGGATAACATCGCTACATGACACAGAATCTATTTATATTAAAGGGAAAAAATATGAATATATAGATGCCGCGAAAGAATGGCACAACTCTACTGAAATAAAACAGAATTTTATAAAAAAAGTATTTAATATATCAGATGATTTATTCTGTAAAAAACATGAGATTGAAACATTAATCCTGACCCAGCCACTTAGAGAGGATTGTGGATTAACAGATGAAGAAATGTATAATGTTTATGCACCGTACATTTTGAACAGAAAAAATGTAGTCGTTAAGACTCATCCTCGCGACAAGTTTGAATGGATAAAGTTCTTCCCTTCTATATATATATTGGATACATACGCCCCGATGCAACTACTAAACTATATTGGCATATGCCCTAAAGAAGCGGTAACTGTCTGTTCTACATCTATTTCGGATATGCCAGATACTGTCAAGAAGACAATATTAGGCACTAATGTCCACAAAAAAATCCATAAAACATATTTCAGATAGTTATGAAATATATCAATAAAAATAGAAAACTCGGATTATCCGGTTTGATGCGTGTGATGAATGATGCGCAGACATTAGCGGCATCTATTGATTCATGTGTTGAGGCATTGGATGAGTTGATTATTACCTACAATGATTGTACAGATGACAGCCCGCAAATTATTGAGCATAAACGGCAGCAATATCCTGATAAGATAATTGTTATCCCTTACCCATATCATGTAATGGGTATCAATCTATCCGATGAGGAATATGAATATGTGAAGACGCTACCTGAAGATTCACCACATTTGCTGGCGAGTTACTATAACAATGCGCTGAAACATGTAAATTATAAGTATGTAGTGAAAATCGATGCGGACCAAGTCTATTTTACGGAGAAACTGGCGAAATTGCGTAATGATATTGTTAACGGAGTAAGAATGAATATTGCGGATAAAATATGGGGGAAATTCATATTTTCTATTTTTTGCGCCAGAATGGGAAATTGGAGGATATGGTCAATATATCATCCTGTTCATTATTTGCAATATATATTGGTTCCGTTGTTTAAAAGGAAGTACTATAAATATGCGATAAATGAATTTTTACATGGGTTGTCTCATTTGTCGTTATCTGGTATTAATGTTTTTTCATTTGATAATGTTTGGCACTCTCCATTAGGAGTTGAAACAAGAGGAGCAAAATGGTGGCCATATAATGGAGTCGGAGATACTCTTATTTTTGAGGCAAACAGCGATACTTTTTTTGTTCCGTGGGATAAAGTGGATTATCAAACAACAGATGGGAAGCGCACCTTTATTGAGAAATTTCAGCGTCCCAAACTTAAAATATGCATCCTGGGATTTTATTGGGTTCATTTAAAATTGATGCAGAGAGGAATTTATAGTGAGGTGATTAAATACTCAAAAAAACACCCGAAAGATATTATACCTTTTGATAAGCTGAGTGAATTAAGTTTTACCAAGATACTAAAACATTTAGACGAGCAACCTTATAGAAGAAGTTTTCTTAATTTCGTTCATAATCTTGATAAATCTGATATTAAAAAAAATGTAGGAATGTTAAACAAATATAAATTTTGATAACCATGAAGGATTACCTGCCGTTAATATCAGTAATTATTCCCATTTACAACGTTGAAAAATATATTGTTCGTTGTTTATCATCTGTTATTCACCAAACATTTAAGGGAGACATAGAGTGTATAGTAGTAGATGATTGCGGAATCGATAATAGTTTTTCCATAGCGAAACAGTTCATCTCAGAATATAATGGAAATGTTTCATTTAGAATGATTCGCCATGAGCACAACAGAGGACTTTCAGCAGCCAGAAATACAGGAACATTAGAGGCAACGGGCGAATACATTTATTATTTAGACAGCGATGATGAACTCCCGTTAAACGCCTTGGAACTAATGGCTGCGCAAGTTACTTCGCATCGTAATATTCAGATTGTACAAGGGCTGACATATTCTGAACCGATGGCATATGAGTACGAACTCAATTATTTCCGGGAAAACCAATATGTAAATAGCAATGAATGGATTCGTAAAAACTATTATACTTTAGGAAAAAGAATACCAGTAAATGCAGTTAATAAACTGATTAATAAAGATTTCATTTTTAGTAACAACTTATTTTTCAAAGAGGGGATCATACATGAAGATACCCATTGGATGTTTTACGTAGTAAAGTATTTGTCATCACTTGCCTTTGTTTTTGAACCGACATACATACGATATTATAATGATGGCACTATTATGTCAACTCAGTCAATAGAAAGAGAAGCGGCAAATATGAAAGTAATCGTGAATGATTGGTTACAACATTTAGATGAGGATTCTTATCTCCCACAACTACGGATGACACTAATAAATTACGCAAAAGATCAAGTCTATTTGACTTGTTCTCAAAAAGAAAATGATGATTTTATTATTGAAATAGGAAAAATACTATGGGATAGAAAGCAATATAAGAGTTATTTCTTTCTGAATATATGGGGAATTACAAGACACTTTCGTAACGTAAAGAAGTTATTACGATTTTCATGTGAATCAATAAAAGAGAAATAATGCTATGTCACCTTTTGTATCTGCAATAATAATTACTCATAACCGCAAGGATTTAGTAATTCGTGCGATTGATAGTGTTTTGTCTCAGACGTATTCTAATATGGAGTGCATCGTGGTGGACGATGCTTCCAACGATGGGACAAAGGAAATGTTGTCAGAACGCAATGATATTCAGTATATATATATCCCTAAATCAAAGAGTCGTGGCGGCAATCAAGCACGCAATATCGGTATAAAAGCAGCGAAAGGGAAATATGTTGCCATGTTGGATGATGATGACTATTGGCTTCCAACAAAGATAGAGAAACAAGTTACTCTCATTGAAGAAAAAGGATGCGACTTGGTGTATTGCGGATCACGTCCGGAATATGTGCAGCCGGATGGTTCTATAGAATATGTAGATTGGTTGCCTATGCCTGAAGGACAAGGTGATTTACGCCAACGAATCTTTTCACGTATCTGGGTACTAAATTGTGCAATGATGATACGCAGATCCGCATTGGAACAATATGGCTATTATGATGAAAATTTGCGTTATTGGCAAGAATATGAACTATCTATCCGTTTGGCTCAGCACTCTCCTTTTTATTTTGTAAATGAGGTGTTGATGGTCTTTCGTGTAGATAAAACTGAAAAACAACGATTAACCAACCGTTTTGATGGATGGCGGGATAATGTACATTATATTTATCGGAAACATCGTTCGTTAATCAAGAAATTACCAATCTCTATACAAGTAGATTTTCTTTTGTTGTATATGGGAGAAGCAGCTATGCGCAGCAGAGCTGCCGGTAAAACCATAACTTATTTATGGTATAGAAATGTAAAGCGCTTGATAAATGGTCCAAGAAAATTGCTAAAGAAGTTGAACGGAAAATGAATAATCGAAGACCTATAGTTTTTCTTGTCGCCCTATTCATAGTGCAGATGATTAGTGCCTTGGATATTGTCTTTCGCTATGATGATTTCCGGCTAAAGACTGATTCGTTGCAGGACAAGATGATTGAAGTGTTTGCATCAGAGCAAGTACCGTTGCATATTGCCGTTATCCCATATAACCAAGACACTACTCCTATTTTACAAGAGGGCGCATCGGTAGAACGAGTAAAAGAATTGCAACGGCAAGGAATCTTGCAGATTGCTATGCATGGCTTTTGTCATAAGGGGGAGACGTTTCATGGAGAGTTTCTGGGATTGAACGAGGCGGAACAACGTTTTCGTCTGGAGAAAGGAAGCACATTCTTGGACTCCGTATTCGGGACACATGTACATATATTCATTCCGCCTTGGAACAGGTATAACCAAATTACCTTGGATATACTATCCGATTTAGGTTATAACATCATTTCTTCTGAATTGACCGATAATCAATTGGTGTCGGATGAACGTTTCCAATATTATCAAGAGGGATGTGATCATCCGGCAAAGCTACGTGGCATTATAAAGAAAAATGCTAATCGCGAAGGTTTGGTGGTATGTATGTTCCATAGCTATGATTTGTTTGGTACATATACAATAGGAGATTTGCAACAATTATTACAAGATATTAAGGCGGATTCACGACTTCATATTGTCATGATGGATGAACTATATCATCAAGATCAGTCATTCAACGCAGAACGCATAGAAGCTAATCTTCATCATCCTCTGTTGACTAAAATATTATTGACGCGACCAATAATTTTGCAAATTGAAGACTCGAATAAATTGCGTATAATTGATTTACTTCTGCATCTATTAGTCGTAATCATTATTGCCTTGATCGGAGCATGGATATTGAAAAGAATTTCATGGTTCTATTGGCTCATGCAGTCAATCGTATTCCTATTTGCAGTTTTACAAACATGGTATCAGTTAGTCATGCCAAAAGTAGGTTTTCCTCTGATAGTTTTACTTGCTATTTCTGTTGTATTATGCTTTTATATAATACGAAAATTGAAACACCAATAAAAAAACACCTCACGGAGAGAATCCGCAAAGTGCTCTTTGACATATTTAGATAGAACAAAAGACTATATCAGTCCTATCATATATATCGGCAATATAGTCGTTTCTTTATCATGCCGCAAATCTTTCGTGCAAACAACATACCTGTTGCCTATGCGTGAGGAGAACTTTTCGCAGAATGTGTCAAGCGACACGTGTGATTTGTAACTTGCCGACTTGACTTCTATCGGACAAATCTTTGCGCCTCGCGACAACAAGAAATCCACCTCATAATTATGCCGTTCGTCCTTTGCCCAAGTATAGAAATAGAGGTTGTTTCCACTGCTACGTAGCATCTGTGCCGCAAGGTTTTCATAGATATATCCTAAGTTTGCAGGCAAACGGTCGGCAAGCAGTTTGTCGTACAGCACATTCTCCGTGAAACTCTTGTCCCAGAACGCAAGTGTTACCATCAGTCCGGTGTCGCCTACATACATCTTCATTCGGCTTCGGTCTTCACTCAACGGCAGACCTACATTCGGGTCGGATGTATGGTAAGCGATATTCACGGTTTTGCTATCCTCTAAAGCAATCAGCAAATCTTCCATCTTATCGGCTCCTACACCCTTTATGATGGCTGTGGGATAGAAACGCCCGACACCACGCGATAGCATGGTGGGGATGGCTTGGTACAACCTGCCTATTTTGCCGTTCTTGTCTATCTTGCGGAAGTCATCAAAATACAGATTCAATATCTTGCGCTTTACCATATCTACCGAGCGCAAGTTCTTCGTGTTCAGATATTCGCTCACGGCTTGCGGCATACCGCCCACGAGCATATACAACCGCAAGTCACGCATAGCTTTTCAAACAACGCTGCAAAGATAGTAAAAATAAATGACATATCCAAATATAGAGAACGATTTTCTATCTTTCCCCGTTATTTTTTTATTCGAAATTCTATTTATCCCGCCTATTTGTAGCGTAAAAACACTATTTATCCCCAATATTCGTTCTGTCTAAATATGCCCTAAAAACATTGAATAAAACAACAATACATATGAATAAACTCTTATCCATCGTCATTCCGGTGTACAAAGTCGAGAAATTTATCGACAAGTGTATCTCATCTTTGATCGTGCCGGACGAGAAGCAGTTGCAGCTGCTGGACATCGTAGTCATCAATGACGGCACGCCGGACAACTCCGCCGTGCTTGCCAAAGAGTATGAAAAACGCTATCCGGGTATTGTGCGCGTCATTGACCAAGAGAACCGCGGACACGGCGGCGCATGGAACCACGGCACGGAACTGGCTGTCGGTAAGTACCTTTTCTATCTCGATTCCGATGACTGGTTTGAGACAAGCGAGTTGTCCAAACTCATCACATATCTTGGTCATTGCGATACGGATATGGTGATGCTGGACGGGCAGAATTACTATGCAGCCACCGATACCTATACGGAAAAAGGAAAGCATGACGAACTGACACCGGATGTTATCTATGATGCCGATAAGTTCGATTGGCTTGCTACAGGTCATGGCTACGACATGACTTATGCGCACGACACCGTTTATCGTACCGCCATGATGCAGCAGTACTTGCCGCTGTTCTGCGAGAAAGTGATGTACGACGATGTGTCGCTGCAAGCTATTCCTATTGCTATCGCCAAGGATTTTGTTTATACCAAACTGAATGTGTATCGCTACTATATCGGCCGTCCGGGGCAGTCGTTCGATCCTAAAGTACGTGCTGTGCGAGCGGCAGATGATGTCACCAAAGTGCTCACGTTCCTTCTGGACTGGGTGCGCCGCAATCGGCATGTGGTACCCAAAGGCGGCACACGCGAAGCATACACCGAGGAGAACTACCAATCCATGGGAACATGGCATTACTATGAACTAAGCCTTTTCGATGCGGCTACTGCCAGACCGCGCCTTGAAGCTTGGAATAAATTCATGAAAGAGAACTATCTGGAGATCAGACCGAACTGGATTGTGCGTCTCTATCGTCTGCTACCGTTCCAGCTGTACTATACGTGGTTCAAGGCTTATGCGTTCAGACAACGCTGCCTGCGCTATATCCAACGTAAACTGAAAAAGTAATCTGAACTATTGCGCACATGCGCAACACAAGCGTTAATACACCCATGAGTAACGCTATTGAAGCAAACAGGACACCGTGAGGCGTCCTGTTGTTTGATTTCGTTTCAAGATCGGAGCAAATAGCAGACGTTGTGCCGACGTTATGCTGCTCCTGCTGGGAGGTTGCTGTGTAGTCGCGGTCATATCGCAAGAATGAGTCGTAAATGAGGCGTGAATGGAGCGTAAACAGACCTTGGATGCTTTTCGGCGAACAGATTACGCTCAACAACATACTCGGTGCGTGCGTGATCATCACAGGCATCGCGCTCTATGCAAAAGAATAGCTACGTCTCAAAGCTCAAGAAGAGACAACTTGCCAGATGGTACATGGTAAATGACCAAATGGTAAATAAATGTGGTCTTTGACATATTGGATTTACCGTAATTAGAGTATAGAAACTCTTGATTTTGCTCATTAAAAGAGTTTCGAAACTCTAAAAATGCAAACAAAAACGAGTTTGCAAACTCTTTTTCTCCAAAAATATTTGCGTTATTCAAAAAAAAGTTGTAATTTTGCAGCGTTTTTAATTGAACTAGTATGGAAGCAGTTACAGAGATTGAAGACTTGTTGCTTCATTATCATTTGAGATTACAGAGTACACCGATGGATTTTCACAGGTACAACTATGATTCCATTGACTGGACTGATCGCTTGGTCGGGATCAAAGGACCGAAAGGTGTAGGTAAGACCACGATGATGCTGCAATACATCAAGGAGCATTACAGCAACCCGGACGATGCTATGTACGTGTCGTTAGATAACTTATGGTTTCAAAGTCACTCTTTGCAGGACTTCGTAAAGTACTATTACATTCACGGCGGTAGGCACTTATTTATGGACGAGGTGCATCATTACTTGCATTGGCAGACGCTTATCAAGAATTTTTATGACACCTATCCGGATTTACAAATCATCTATACCGGTTCTTCAATGCTACGTCTAAAAAGCGGCGAAGGCGACCTGTCGAGACGGTTGCTGGATTATGAGATAGCAGGTCTTTCTTTCCGTGAGTTCCTTGCCTACGAAGGTGTGGCACAGTTGCCGGTACTGACGCTTGAAGAACTGCTCAAGAATCATGTGCAGATAGCGATGCAGGTAAAGGGAATGATTCCATCTATCCAACCGCTGTTTGAACAATACCTACATCATGGTTACTATCCGTTCTACAAAGTAGCGAAAACAGGTTTTGAGAATCGTCTGCAAAAGGTAGTCAATCATATTCTTGAAGTTGATTACCCTGCGGTGGATGAAGTGACCATTTCGACGATACGTAAGGCGAAGCGAATGCTGATGGTATTGGCTGAACATGTGCCTCAGATGCCTACGATGAATGCGTTGTATGCGCAGTTGGAAACGGACAGAGTGCAAGGATTAAAGATGCTCTATGCCTTGGAGAGAGGTGGACTGCTGGCATTACTAACCGACAAAGTAAAAAGTCTCAAAGTGCTGGCAAGACCCGAGAAGATATTCCTCAACAATCCGAACCTGATGTATGCTTTAGGAAATAAGACCAACATAGGCACAATACGTGAGACGTTCTTTTTCAATCAAGTGAGCCAAGTGTATGACGTCCATTATCCGGCGAAGGGAGACTTTCTGGTAGAGAACACATATCTCTTTGAAGTTGGAGGAAGCGATAAAACCTTCGACCAGATTAAAGACATCGAAAATAGTTTCCTCGCTGTGGACGATACGGAGATAGGGCACGGCAACCGCATCCCACTTTGGATGTTCGGTCTGCTATATTAAGTACGTTATATACTTCCAATGGGCATTGCCAGAGTGTGACCGCTATGCAGATACGCTGGTAAGGTTGCCGATGTACTATGATCTGGAGACAGACCAGGTGAATGAGATATGCCGCCTTATTCTTCGGCATTACGAACACTAACTTTGGAAAGAGACGCCCTCGCAGAATGGTCTGCGGGAGCGTTTTCTAATAGGGGAGAAACGGCGTGAGCCTGCTGGGAGGTTGCTGTGTGGTCGCGGTCATATCGCGGTTATATCACGGTCAGGTCGCGGTTATATCGCGAGATTGAGTCGAAAATGAGGCGTGAATGGAGCGTAAATGAGTCGTGAAAGGAGCGTAAATGAGGCGTGAATGGAGCGTAAATGGGAGGTGAATTAATCGTAGATGAGGCGTGAAGGAGGGCTGTTATTTGCGATTTGGGGAGATGAGAGAGAGCTACCGAGGGGGTGTCGAAAAAGAAAGCAAAAGCGCTTAAAACGCAAAAAAATGCGATTTAATTTGCATATGTCAAAAAAAAGCAGTAACTTTGTACGCAATTTCGAGGTGCGGCCGAAGAGTGGTAGCCAACTAGTGAACTAGTCTACTAGCGAACTAGCCAACTAGTCAACCGGCAAACCAGCCAACTAGTCAACTAACAAACGAGTCAACTGGCAAAATAGTCAACCGGTAAACCAGTAAACGAGCCAACTAGTCAACCGGCCAACTATATAGCGGATAACTACAAAACAACAATAGCAATGGAAGAAAACAATCAGAATCAAGATGAATTGATCAAGAACGATCACATCATTCCGGTGAAGATCGACGAGGAAATGAAATCCTCGTATATCGACTACTCGATGAGTGTGATCGTGAGCCGTGCGCTGCCGGATGTGCGTGACGGTTTCAAGCCGGTTCACCGCCGTGTGCTGTTCGGAATGAACGAGTTAGGCAACACGAGCGACAAGCCGACGAAGAAGAGTGCCCGTATCGTAGGTGAGGTAATGGGTAAGTACCACCCGCACGGCGATAGTTCCATATACGGCACCTTGGTCCGTATGGCACAGCCATGGGCAATGCGTTACTGCCTTGTGGATGGCCAGGGTAACTTCGGTTCCGTCGATGGCGACGGCGCAGCGGCTATGCGTTATACCGAGGCGCGTCTGTCGAAGCTGGCGGAAGAGATGCTCCGCGACATCGAGAAGGACACCGTAGATATGCAGAATAACTTCGACGACTCGCTGAAAGAGCCGACGGTACTGCCTTGCCGTTTCCCGAACCTGTTAGTGAACGGTGCGAGCGGTATTGCCGTAGGTATGGCGACGAACATGCCGACGCATAACCTGGCGGAGGTGATTGACGGCTGTTGCGCGTATATCAATAATATCAAGGCGCGCATGCACGACGCGAGCGTGGAGGATATCACGGTAGAGCAGCTGATGGAATACGTCAAGGCTCCGGATTTCCCGACGGGCGGTACTATCTACGGCTACCAGGGTGTGCGTGACGCTTACGAGACCGGGCGCGGCCGTGTGATCATCCGTTCCAATGCCGACATCGAGACCGACGACAACGGCCGTGAGCGTATCGTGATTACCGAGCTGCCGTACGGCGTAGTGAAGAGCGACCTGGTGAAATACATCGCCGAGCTGGTCAATGACAAGAAGATAGAAGGCATAGCCGACATCAACGACCACTCCAAACGTGACATCCGTATCGTAGTGGAGATCAAGCGTGACGCCAATGCGCAGGTAGTGCTGAACAAACTCTATAAGTTCACCGCATTGCAGTCGAGTTTCGCGGTGAACAACATCGCCCTGGTGAAAGGCCGTCCGATGCTGCTGAACCTGAAACAGCTGATCGGCAACTTCATCGAGCACCGCATGGACGTAGTAACCCGCCGTACGCGTTACGAGTTGCGCAAGGCCGAGGAGAAAGCGCATATCTTAGAGGGCTTGATCATCGCCGTGGATAACATCGACGAGGTGGTCCGTATCATCCGTGCCAGCCGTACTCCGGCGGACGCCCAGACGAACCTGGAGAAACGCTTCGAACTGGACAACCTGCAGTCGAAGGCTATCGTAGATATGCGTCTGAGTGCCCTCACGGGTCTGCGTATCGACGAGTTGAAAGCTGAGTATGCAGAGATCGAGAAGTTAATTGCCCACTTGAACGAACTGCTCGCCAACGAGGAGATGCGTTACGACGTGATCAACACCGAGCTCCTGGAGATCAAAGACAAGTACGGCGACGAGCGCCGCACCAAGATTGTGAAGATGGCCACCGAGTTCAACCCCGAGGATATGTATGCCGACGACGACATGGTAATCACTATCTCGCATTTAGGCTATATCAAACGTACTCCGCTGGCTGATTTCCGTCAGCAGAGCCGCGGCGGTATCGGTTCGAAGGCCGGCAGCGCCCGCGACCAGGACTTCATCGAGCGCGTATATCAGGCGTCGATGCACTCGACGATGATGTTCTTCACGGAGATGGGCCGTCTGTACTGGCAGAAAGTATATGAGTTGCCGGAGGGTAACAAGCAGTCCAAAGGCCGTGCCATCCAGAACATGATCAACCTGCAGAAGGGCGACAAGGTACGCACCTGTATCAATGTCAAGGGACTCAACGATCCGGAGTATGTGGAGAACCACTTCCTGATTTTCATCACCAAGAACGGTCTGATGAAGAAGACGACGCTGGAAGCCTACAGCCGTCCGCGTGCCAACGGCATCATCGCACTCGGTCTGCGTGAGGGCGACGAACTGATCGGCGTTGAACTGACGGACGGTCAGAGCGAAATGATGGTAGCTTCCTACAACGGCAAAGTCGTTCGTTTCAATGAAGGCGGCGTGCGTCCGATGGGCCGCGGAGCAACCGGCGTGAAAGCGATAACTTTGGAAGAAGACGGCCAGGATCGCGTGATTGGCATGGTTTGTGTGGAGAAGGGTACAGACAAGACCATTCTCGTTATCTCGGAGAAAGGCTTCGGCAAACGTACGCCTGTCGATGACGAAGAGGGCAACCCGATCTATCGCGTGACCAACCGCGGCGGCAAGGGCGTCAAGACTATCGAGATCACCGAGAAGACCGGTAACCTGGTAGGTATCGAGGCAGTCACCGATGCGGACGACCTGATGCTGATGACCAAGAGCGG
>Ga0256405_10008836_pt1 | contig 14140 bp, 6 predicted proteins | sample RumenRJG_02DNA_FD_189096 | JGI IMG/M metagenome (GOLD analysis project Ga0256405, IMG submission 189096) | Bovine rumen microbial communities from Lethbridge, Alberta, Canada - RJG_02 | ecosystem: Host-associated > Mammals > Digestive system > Stomach > Rumen | place: Canada: Alberta | collected...
TAGATTTTAAAAAAACAGACTATAAGTAAATTACAGTCAAACTAAAAGTGTGATCAATGTCCGTTATGCTTGGTCACCGTATACTTAAAATAGTAGTGATCTTAGAGTTATCCTCAAGATTGAGATTATCAATGAGTTTCTTGTCAAACTTTATTTCGTTGACACTTAAATCTGCCAAAGAATAGATATTAGCATGCGCCGTACCAAAATCGTCAATCGAAATATTAAAGCCCTCATCGGCAAGATAATTGGTAACTTCAACCAATTGCTTGTGCTTTTCGGTGTTAGTGTGTTCAGAAACCTCAAGCGGCACAAGTTTACAGTCAATTTGATATTTTGTTAGAATTCTGTTGAGGGTATCCTTAAAATCAGTACGTACAATAGTATGTCTTGAGAAGTTACAAGAAACTGGTAACACCGTTTGCTTCGCATTTAAGCGTTCACGCATGCGCTTGCAGATCTTCTCAAAAACGTAATAATCAATAAGATAGGTATAATGAGCAGACTCTAAGGCAGGAATAAAGTCATTCGGTGGTATCACCTTACCATCGACAATAAGCCTTATAAGAGCCTCAGCTCCTGAGATTTGCGCCTTATTTCCCGAAATACGAAATTTAGGCTGATAATAAACCTTAAAACAGTCGTTCTGAATAAGTTTTTTAATTTTGTCAGGTTCAATAATACTTAAGATGTTATCATTGAATTTACGGTAACGTTTGGCGATTTTTTCGTCACCATGGTGAGAACGGTAGTAGTTCTTTTTTTCAACGTACATATCTGACTCAGCAAGATTTAAAATACGCTGAATCACTGCGCCACTCTTATTCCAGTTCGTGCCAACACTTACAGAAAAGCCCTTCTCAGAACGCATATAGGCCTTTAACATATCAGAGAGCATAACAAAGTCACTCTCCTCAACATTAGGCACAATCGCTACAAATTCATCAGCACCAACACGGTAGATATATTTGGATTTATTGAAAAACTGATTTAATAGAGATGCTGTTTTAATGAGAATTTCATCGCCTTTTTGGATCCCGAAATTAGAATTGATGATATTTAATTCATTGACATTAAGATAAAAGACACCGACATTATCATAAAGGGCAATAGTTTTGAGATCATGTAGCATGATTTTGCGATTTTTAAGGTTAGTAAGCGTATCTACTGATTCAATACGAGTCAGCTTACTGTGCATATCCCGATGTTCAATGGCACTTGCCAACAGTTTCAAAACTGTTTTGAAATTGTTCAAAGACTTATTTAGAATCTTTTCATCAGGCTCAAGGAAGATTAAAAATCCCATGAATTTTCCATGTCCTTCTAGCGGAATTGTAAACAGTCTACCAAGACTTTTATCCTCAAAAAACCTTACAGACTTGTCTTCATAGATTTGATTTTTAAGATTTTGATCTATATTAGTAGAAATCTCTTTGTCATCATCTATCTGACTTTTTAAATCCACAAATGACTGTGAACAAATAAGATTATTGCCATGGCTAAAATCGCTATTGTTACTGTCAAATTCATAAAGCAAGCAAAATTTTGCCTTAAAAAAATGACACATGGTTTCAATAAAGTGATATATCTGCAAATCGGGAGCAGTCACATTATCCGCATAAATCTTGGTAAAATAAGCGATGGTCTCATTATCTTTATCGGAATTAGATTGTGTTATAACATGGTTATGAGCATTATCGATTACATAATTTACTGTATAAAGACGTCCGCTTATTTCAATATTGCGGCATTTAAGAACCAAATTACGCTTTAAGACACATTTTTCATGATTATGAATAAAAAAATCATCATTGATATTTTGATTCAACTTGCACGAAGGGCAAGGTTTGTCTAAGCCACATATAAGCTTGTGACATTGTCCGACATAGGAGGTATCAACATTGAAAAGGTCTCCAAAAGCACTGTTCATATAAACAATGTATTTAGAAGCGCTGTCGATAATGAAAATCTGCTGGGAAATATCATCTAAAAGCAGATCTGTAATTTGAGATATATCAAAACATGATGAAGAGTTATAAACCACATCATCAGTTATGCTCTCATCTGCAGAATCAAATTTAAAATCGATGTTTAACTCAGTCATTTTGCTGTAATTGTTAATTGATTTTTATATAAAACTAAAAAAAGTTTCAGACAATTCTTTTGCCAGAACAAGCAAATACCAACACCTAAAAACGCTGTGTTGTGACTACCTAGTAACAGGATAGCTAATATTTAATTCAATGCTACTAGACTCTTTTTTTACGGTTCTACATCTGTCATAGTAGTACTGAAATATAGATGTTAATGCATTAAGTATCTAAAATATTTTTACTATAATCTTAAAAATATATTTTTTTATGTTTATGCTAATTTGATTTTTTATACAAGTAGTATTCTATATTTAAAATGCTTTATTAATAAAATTCATATGTCACAAAGTTAACTTATTGAACTAAATATTAGTGAAAATTGTGAAATTGAATGTATTTTTAACAGGAAATAAAGAATAATTTACTTGATAATTCTAACAATTCAATTAACAGCCTATTAAGGCATTTTTTTTAGATAGTATTATCTGAATTCTCCTTCATACATATCAACAGGTCTTGTATTCAAGAATCTTCCTTCAAAATACCAAGGTAATAATCATAAATTTTGTTCAATTCTGCTTCAAATTATGGATATTTTTGTTTTGACATTAACATAAATAATTCTATAATGAGGAATGATAATTAAGTTTAATAATAACTTAATTAAAGTGCATAACACAATTGTATTTCTTTAATTAAGATTTACAATCTGATCATTCCGGGCTTATAATTATCTTGTTGCTCTTGGAGGTTAACATGAAAATTAATAAAATTGAAAGAATAACCCTTATGGGAGGGATAATCGGTGCGCTTCTTACCAATCCTAGGGGCGCGTTAGAAAAGGCGATCACTCATGCCAACGCTGACGGCTGGTACTGTCGTCAGATCTTGCCGCACAGTACCTCAAACCTTTTCATGGTCATCTTAATGCTACTATGCCTGGTTTGTACATGTGGTCTTTGGACCTTTGGTGCCGGCTATCTCCTGCTGCTTGAAAAGGAGAGCGAATAGCCTTCTCGGCTTTAAGCGTTAAGTTTTTCATTTTTGCCCTGGTTTTGACCCGGGCTTTTCTTTTATCACGCTAGAAAAAAAATGAATGATTTTTTGGTTAATCGCACATAATTTTGCACATAAGCGATTCTAACATCATTAAAATCAATAGTTTATCTCCGTTTTTGTCTCCCCTTTTCTCCGCCAGCGCCTCTTTTAGCCTGTTTTTTCGTTTTCATCCTCACCCCCATAAATCGCATTGCAATCACATTGAACCTGTAATAAACTTGTTTGAATTATTTTACATTATTTTGCTATAAGTGCTTATGTGCAATTTGTATGCAGGGGTTGCTCCTGGTGCCCTGCCACTCAAGTGTTAAAAATTGCACACGGCCTTATCTGGTCTGGTGTGGGTTATGCTTACGATTATCGATGTCCGTTCTGCGCGTCCGCGTGAAAAAGTCTACATGTTAAATGATGGGGCCGGTCTGTTCCTGCGGGTTGAAACCAATGGCACCAAGCGCTGGGTATTCAATCGCTCTGTGAAGGGACAGCATGTGTCGCGGCAGCTTGGCTTGTTTCCTGCTATGTCCTTAAAGGAAGCCCGCGAGGAGGCTCAGCGCCTTTCTGTTGAGCTCAGAACCTCATTCCGTTCCTCTTTATTTGCTGCCTTATTGACCATTATTCTTTCTTATTGTACAGTGAAACATCCGTCTCTAAAAGTTATACTCCTTGTTAGTTAAATTATAGGTGTTAATTAAAAAAATTACTGATTGTTTATAACACTTATTTAAAAATCTTCTAAAAAATATCAATATTTTGAAACTTAATTATAGTTGTGTAGAAATTGTGAATATTCTATAAATTCACAGTTCACAAATAAACTCTCGAACTCTTTTCTACAAAATCGCGCCGCTTTTTATCTTAATTTCGTACACACAAATTAAGATTTGTCTAAAATACCTCTCCTAATTTATTGCCTATGATCTTTTTCCTAATGCGAATTTAAGAATATCTTTTTACATAAGTTCCCAGAGACTTACTGGTATTCCCTTACTTAAAAACCGCAAATAACTTTTCCTGCGCTTTCATCTCTTGTATAAATTCATTATAGTTTGCTGAAGACTGCGGAATTTTAAAACCGTGTTTGATGACTTTTATGTCGTCTCTAGATTGTACATTCTCATATGAGCTACCTCGATTTAGATGCAGTATAAGCTCATCGGAACTACCAGATTCAGGATATAAGTAATACCCCGTATTAGCATCGAATCTGAACATATAGGACAGGATTTGCTGGTAATCTCGGTTTCCAATATTCTCCATAGGTTTATATTTTGCATCAGCGATAATTCGATTATGTTTATCTTTTCCTATAAAGTCAGGATAAATAAGACCTGTAAGACCTGAAGGCGCCTTAAATAACCACTGTGCTCCCCCACCTGTTTTATTGGTTGGATGATAGAAGTAATCACCAATTAGCGTATTGACGTACTCCTCCCAAAGCCATGCTCCATCAAAAAGGATGCCGTATATTTCCCTAAATCCTGTACCTATTTGATATTTCTGATTCTGCAAAATAAGAATACAAAGCTTTTGAAGATCTAAATATTCTTTAAAGTAAGCATGACGAACCTTCTTCTTCATATTCAAATCTAGAATTTTCTGCTTGTCATAGGGTTCGTATGTAGGCGTAGCCTCTATAATCAGTTTGACTTCATCTTTGACTTTATTAAGCAGTGTTTGGCCGAAGGGTTTTCTTTTAAGGTATTCAATTGTATGACGAACCAGTTCTGTCAAAGCATTGTCAAAAGAGAATTCTCGCTGAGAATATGCTATTCTCCCGATGAATGGGGTATTGATATTGATGTGTCTTGCAACATCAATTGAGCCTTTTACATTTTCATTATTGTAGTAATTTTGCACATATTTCTTAAACACCCCCTTCCGCATTGCCTGTTTTAAGTAATAAGGGAAAAGAAATAGTACTAAATCAAAGATCCTGTGCTCCTGATGCGCATCCGTATCCAAATTCACGATATTAGGAATATCAACGACCTTATCCAGTAAATACTGAAGAAAATAATCGTTGTCTTTGATACAGAATCTTGAGCATAAAATTAGACGTTCACTGCCATAACCTATAAACCCCATAACGTTCCCTGAGCGGTAAGTATCATTAACTTCCTTGAGGATCATCTGTTCATGGGTTAAATCTGAGGTTTCACCTATGATTCTTGGGAAAACAAACACGCCCTCTCGCTCTAACTGCAAAAGAGTCTTGTTTACAATTTTTTTTAGGAGATTCTGAATATCAGCAAATAACTCTTTTTTATTTGAAGAATTATCTTTGATCCTGAGTGGAGTCATTAAGATTTCCTTCCGACTTGTCTTCATAACCGTATGCTTTTTCAAATCTCTTCATAATTTCTGTTTCTTCATACATGCCGTGGATGTATTCCTGAAGCAGAGGTTTTAGATAATCAGTCCATAACTGGTCAAAGGTTAAATGCTGCAACTTCAGGAAGTAGGAGGCTCCTATCTGATAATTCTCATTTAAATCAGGGGTATTGACGATTTTCTCGTTGAGATCCGTCATTCTTCGTATGGCTTCATTCTTAAGATCTTCGTTTTGAAGTTTTGACAGCATATCCATGCGTTCTTCAGGTTTAATTTCAATAAAACGAAATCTTCGGCGCATAGCAAAATCGAAGCTATCAACTGATCTGTCAATATCATTCATAGTACCGATGATATAAACGTTCTCTGGAATATAGAATTTTTCATCAGGATCGGCATGAAGAGTTGAATACTGCGTTGAAATCTTTCCTGCTTTACCACGATTACCGGGATCTATGGAATAGAATAACTCTCCAAATATCTTTGAAATTTCACCGCGATTGATCTCATCAATGATAAAAATATACTTCTTCTCAATTTCCTGTTTTGTTTCTTTAACCGGAGTAGTCCTCTTTCGTGCCTTTATTGCCTTATAGATAGCAAAGTCATATGAATAGGCCTGCGTAGCGAAGTTTTTTCCAAAAAATGCTGTAATATCCTTAATCATGGTGAAGTCGCGATCTGCCTCCAGCATTTTTCTGATTTCATCAAGATTAAGTGTCAGTTTGTTGATTGACGGATTATTTGGAATTGAAATATATATATGTTCGTCATCAAAGCCTGTGATCTGAAATTCGTTGTTATTAATGGTTTTTAAAGTATCAACGCCCAGTTCAATGCTGGAGAAAAAGTCATCAATGGCGGCTCTTACAGATTGCTCTTTCTTGACGGTATCAAAAGTTTTATGAGCTTCCTCATAGTTCTTCCGCGCTCTTGCAACAAATTTTTTAAAGATCCCCTCCTTTAACTCAAATCCCATTGAGCCATCATCGTTAATCTTTGGCTTTAGTCCTTCAAAAAAATCGGCATAGTCGTAACTTGGATGAAACTGAACAAATTCCATCTGTTTTTGCATTTCTGGAGTTAATCGAGATGCTGAAGAATACAGTCCTCCGCTGATAATATCTGCGGCAATTTCTTTGGCTAAAAATGATTTACCTGTACCTGGTGCACCTCTGAGAATGATGTTTCTTGATTCTAGCAGCATTGACGAGAATTTATTGATTAGACTGTTTGTTTGTTGTAAATGCTCAGAACTTACGTTCTCTTTTTCCTCGATATCGTCACTGTCATTAAGTTCATTTTTATTTCTTTCTCTATAGGACAGGATAAACTCATCGCCAGTTTCCCCAAAACGTTTTAGGCATTCTTGAACAAATCTGATTGTTGAAAAAATATTCCCGCAATAGAATACAAACATTCTTTGTCGATTATCGTAGTAGTACCTCATAAACTGCGCCGTATTGCGATGAGCTTTAAACTCTTCAACACTTGAATAGATCCCTTGTATAAGTTCTCCACCACGAGTGTTTTGGCATATAGGAAAACCTTCTTTTTCTTCGAGTGAAAGTTTTGTAAGTCCATCCTCAAACACCTGACAGGCAATGCGCGCCATAGTTTTATTGGAAATCTTCCTCTCGCCTTTCTCGTACTTTCTTTTTATTATTTCACCGTTGGCTTTTTTTAAGGAAACATCAAGAATTATGTAATTATCTCCTAACGACAGATCATCCATCGTAAAACGTTCATCTGTTGACTCAACACTTTCAGCCCTGACGGATAGCAAAAACTTTTCCTGAGCCTTTGTTTCTACGGCAAATCCCTGCTTTTCAAGATAGTTCTTGGCTTCTATAGAATTAAATGCACCGGTTTTAATTTCTTGACCTGAGGCCAGATGATAGGCAACGGCGATTACATACATAGGAGGATATCTCTTGTCGTTACATACAAGTGAATATCGGTAACTCTGGTTGTGAAAGGGCACCCCTTTCTCGTCAATGTATTTTAAGGCATCAAGAATATTTTGATTTGTGATTGTTGGAATAGCCATATATCCGTCCTGTTAGTTGAGTCTTAATTTGAGTACTTTCTAAGACTTTCATCCATTCAGGTAGTTTCTGCATTAACTCAAGTCTAAGAGTAAATAGTGTTAATGCTATCCAAGAATGTCCGTATGCTGCTACGCAAAAATGTCAATCTACTTTCAAAAATTGATACATTTTATTTAACTCAGAGGTTGAAATCAGCTGTTACTAGCGATTCTTTTTTTTCTTTAATTTTCCCTGAATTTTGTCTATATAGTAATTAGCGATATCTCCAGCAAAAAGATGGTCAACAATATCGCTTGCCGTTTGAACACCCACCGTAAACCATTCTCTAGGTCTATAGGTATTACCATTGCTATCCTTTAGTTCAACATTTAATTTATGGCTTGCGAGTATTGTGTGTAAAATATCTTCCAAATTTTGCGGGTCAAAGTTATAACATTTGAATGTTTTAAGAACATTTACCGGCGCGCATAGATATGTAGGATCTTTTGCAGCATTAGCAATTCTTGTTGCAACATCTGTAGTGCAGTAACCAATCTTTACAAGATTGCTCTGGTCGGTAAATTTTCTGATTACAGGATGCTTACTCTTTGATGAAAGAATATAAATATATCCTGTCATAATTGCATTTGCTGAGCCTTTTTCTGTTTTTTCAAGTTCCTTATGCATATCTTCGAGAAAATTTAAGCCCACGGCATCCGTGTAAACGATTCTCTTGCACGGTGACTCACTCTTATAAAAAGATGATTTTATTGAGGTACTAAAGGGTCTGGATTCAGTTCCATTGGCAAATATCTGCCTTACTCGATAACGCAGTTTGCTCTTAACAGTATCATAACGAGCAGAATCTACATCCGCCTCAGCAATAATACTCATCATCCCGTCAATAACAAAAATATCTCCTAGAAGGACTGAGGCTGAATCACCAACTATATTCTTTCCATTTAGATGACCTTCTGAGAGTAACCTTTCAATTTCATTGAAATAACGCTGATATTTATAAAAATCGAGACATTTTGTTGCTCTTGTTACCAAACCATCAATAGAGGAAGATTGACGTTTTTCCTTATTCCAAGTCTCTGATTCAACGGTTTTATCACCGACATCATTTAACAGACCTAAAGGATCATCATTAAAGATATCATCAACGCTGTTATATGCCTTAGTCTCCATTTTTTGTATATGTTCGGCTATTTCTTTTTCTTTTGAGAAAATATGCATACCTTCAAGGAGGTTTTTATCTTTGTTTTCTTCAAGAAAAGATTCACAATAGGTTTTACCTTCTGGAGCATTCTTAATAAGAGCATAAAAATTTTCTGCAAGAAGTTCCTCATCAAAATCATCACTGTCTACAGAAGGTAGTCTCTTGTTTGCTTTGACAAAATCGGCTATTTCTTCAAATGCAGATTTAATTTTGTCAGAGACAGACATAGAGAGTCTTTTTTCTCCAACGTTAGCCAGTAAGCCAAACGGATCGTCCTTTAGAAGTTCATCAAAAGACTCAGGTTTTTTAAATTCTTTTTTTGAAGTTAGCCTCATTTATTACCTGCCGCTTTCTCTTTTGCATTACGCTTACGTTTTTCTTCTTTAATCATGGCCAAGGCAATAGCCAGACGTCTTTCAAAATCATTTGTGGCATTTAAATCTGGTTCGCGTTTGTGATCTTTAACGAATTTATTTATATAAGGCCAGAGTTCCAACGCTTTTTGCAATGTCATTTTTTCTCGCATTTGCGCGGTTTGTTCCTGAATGCGTTTTAAAAGTTCTGGCTCAATGGCCTTTGAGACAAACTGATAAGCACTGGCAAAGGGATTTATTGATTCGATTAAACTAAAATCAAGCTCATCAACATTTATAAACTTTCCGTTAATATTGACGAATTGGGTGTTATCGTCGTCAACAACCACAAAAGGATCTTTAGTTTTATCAGTTCCCTTGGGAGGTTCTTTTTGCTCACCATCATTAGGATTATCTGAAGTCCTATGACTTGCTGCCTTAAGAATTATGGTGGTCGCAATTGCTTTGGCCATAGCACTAATATCTTCATCGCTTAATTCAGGATGCATTTCCTTTATAACATCAATAATTGCATCCTCTGCCAATTCCTGAGAAATTCCCTCTCCGCCATTGGCAATAGCGCTTTTTACCGCAGATGATTCATTTATAAGCCTGTTAATAATATCATTACCTTCTTTGTTGATGATATCGACGGCAGCACCACTCACCCCGTCATCATCTATGGTTATAGTGATATTACTGGTATCCACAGGTGGTTTATTTTCACCGTCGCCATGTCCAGTATTGATGTTAACTCCATCTGCACCTGTAGTATTGGATGTACCAGAATCATATCCGCGTTTTCTGAAATGAACATTTGGAGCAAGAACCTGCTCCATGAGAAGAGATAGAGTTATGGCCTTTAATAAGGTGTTTACGGCGTCAGTTACATCATCTAAAAGTGCATTTGGCATTGCCAAGAGATTTGTAAACTGGGCATGAGATTTACCAGGATAATCACGAGTCGCTCTTCCGATAATCTGCACAACTTCAGTTAATGATGCTCTGTAGCCCACAGTTAAAGCGTATTCGCATTGAGGCCAGTCAAAACCTTCTTTTGCCATCCCCAAAGCAATAATGATATTTAACTCTTTAAGATTCTCTTCTTTACGTAATGCAGCAAGTGTTACTCCTTGCATATTATCAGTGTCAGTGACCAAATCCGCTACTTTTAGTAGCCTCCCATTTTGCGCCCTGAATGTATAAATACCTGTATTACCATCTCTGGATATCATGGTGCCTATCGCATCGAACAATAAGCTTATCTCATTGTATTTATCTCCCGTTGACTCCCTAGAATTTACGCTTGGAATATGGATAATCATTTTCCTATCTGTATCGATAAGTTTTTGCACCGCACTTACCCACTTGCCACTGTAAAACGCGTAGTCTATTCCTAAACACTTAAGGTACTTATAACCGTTTAGCTGTTCATAATATGTGTAGGTTACTCTGTCAAACTGCCTTTCATCTTCAGGGGAAAGTACAGGGACGCTATCTCCTCTAAAATATGAACCTGTCATGGCAATAACATGGCAAGAAGATCCTGTCATTAGAGCATGAATGACATTGCCCAGTCTGTTTTCCGCATCTTCGGAGACATGATGAAATTCGTCAACAGCAACAAGAGCATCATCAAACTTAGAAATATCTTTTACCTTGTCAAAGAAATAGGTAAGTGTTGCATGGGAACATAAAAGATAATGAGCATCAGGATCGTCAAAAAATTCCAGTGCTCTTTGGACTTTCTGAGTCTCGCCGCCAGGAGTGCAGAGGTTATATATAGGATTGATTTTCCAGTCAGCAAAAAATCCATTTTCGGTTAGTTTTGTATCAGCAAAACTTGAACCTATAGCAATTTGAGGAACCGCAATAACAACCTTTTTTATTCCCTGATTGATAACTTTATCAAGAGCCAGGAACATCAGTGCTCTTGATTTACCGCAAGCGGGAGGAGCCTGAATAAGGAGATATTTGGAATGACGTTTGGCAAAGGCACGAGCCTGCATTTCACGCATGCCCATATCATTTTCCTTGGTACTATTGCCAGTCTGAGCGAAAGTATATCTGCCAATGTTATGAACTTCCAAGTTATCTTCATTATTCATATCAGTCATTATTTAGACTCCTTCTTGGCAAGAGCATCAGAATATAAATCTAAAAGGAAAGCAAGACGTTCATCATCATCTTTAAAAGGCTCATCTCTATAGGCTTTTTCAACTGCCATATCAAGATTGTTATGTGCTACTTTTAAATCTTCTGGCATTTTATCAGGATGATACATATCACCAAGAGATATAGAGATTCCCTTTAATTTTGCTCTGATTCTGCGAATATCTTTGGCAAGATTAGTGATTTCTTCTTTTTGAGACTCAGATGCATTTGGCCAGATAAAGGTATTGAAGGTCATATCTCTAGAGTAGCGATAACTTTGATTATTTCTCCCAGAAGTTAATCTTAACCAACACATATGCATCCTTGATGACAAAATTCCAAAAGCATAGTTATCAGCATTTGGCAATATGAAAGCAAGGTTACTAACAATTGTATCTTGTTTAACAAAATCAAAAGGTACGTAGTATCTAGATTCACCCGTGGTAGCAGGAATAACTAAAGCTGTTTCGGGGTTAGATGGGTTAGCCATTTGTCCAAAACGCCAAGGAACATTACTTACTTTATAGGCTGCTCCTGTTTTAGTTTGTTTTGAACGCCACTCCGCACATTTATTTACTCTATCGGCAATTCCAGGAATTTTCGACCATTCTTCTTTTTTGTCTTCAGTTAGCCACAAACAGTATCTAAACTCACTCTTCATGAGTTCACTGCTTCCAATAAATTTCTTTAAAAAAGGTTTAGCCTCCGGATATTCCTCTAAAAAACTCTGCCCTTCTGCGTATTCAAAGAGTAAATTTCCACCATCAGTAGGTTGTGGACCTCTTACAAGAGGTAAAGGTGCACATAATTCCTTACTTGATGATGCGACAATCCTTATTTTTTTCGCATTTAATAAATATGGCGAAATATGATTACATATCTTTTTATGAGATTTTTTTGTTTTACTATCATAAGTTATTAGTAAAGGAGTAGTCATTTCATTAAAAGAAAAACCTACGATAACACACGTTACACCAGCTTTTCCTGTAGCATCATTTGTCCATGGAAAAGATGTATAGGCAAAGTTTATTTTTACACCTTTTTCTAAAAGAAATCCCCATATGATATTAACCTGTTCTCCTTGACAGATTGAATTAGTAGCAACAAAAGCAGTTTCAATATTTTTATTTATCTGCATATATTCTGAAGCTTTAACAAACCAAGCTGACACATAATCTGCATAACCAAGTTTGTATTTTGGAGGATATACGTCCTGAAGCCATTTCTTTTGTTCAGGTGTTGTAAAAGTGGTTCCTCCAAATGGAGGGTTGCCTAAAACATATGAACACTCTTCGGCAGGAAGAATTGTATTCCAATCTGTTGTCAGAGCATTTGTTGTGACAATAGTTGCAGATGTTTTTAAAGGAATTGATTGTATGTTTGACCCGAAACGCTGATTAGCCTCTTGATTCATTAGATGCTGCATCAGCCACATGGAAACATGGGCAATTTCAGCAGGCCAATCTTCAATTTCTATTCCGTAGAATTGATTTATGCTGATGTATGAATCAGTAAAATCACCTTCATTGATATAGCTAAGAACTTCATTCTCAAGTTTTCTTAATTCTTTATATGAAATTAGCAGGAAATTTCCGCATCCGCAGGCAGGATCAAGAAACTTCATCCTACCTATGCGAGCAAGAAAATCTTTGAAAACCTGTCTTCTTTGCGTCTCAAGTTGTATTGCCTCATTACTCCAGTAATCAAAATATCCGGATATGGTAATACCGGCATAGGATGTTCTTTTTTTCTTGAGTTCTGGAATTGATTTAATCTTTTCTAATAACGGTGCCGTATCTTTCTTTAATTGCTCAAATTCATCATAAAGACTATCTAGGAACAGAGGCTTTACGATTTTAAGAATGTTCTCCTCAGATGTGTAATGTGCACCAAGACTTCTTCTTTCTTCTTTTTTCATTACCCCTTGGAACATGGCACCGAATATTGCAGGAGAAATTTCATGCCAAGCCAAACGACCACAATCTAATAGCTGGTTTCGTGTGGCCAAATCAAAATCAGGTATGAATCCTTGATCTTTGAATAATCCACCATTGACGTATGGAAACTGCATTATTTCTGCAGCAATTTTGTGTTTGTACTGTTCTCTATCTTCCTCTTTGGTGTTTAAAATAACAAACAGATCTTCAAAAAACTTTTTTGCATTGGTTCCATGCTTATCAACAAGTTTATCAAAGGCATTAGTGAACATATTGTCTATAGCGGCACTGAAAATATCAGTGTCCTCAGCGAAAAAGCAAAAGAGAATTCTTCTGATAAAAGAATTCAGTTTCTGCATATTCTGAGGTTCAATGTTGTTGTGCTTGGCTAGAGTATCAAGAAGTCTTGTAAGTTTTAGACAGGCTTTTTTATCTGCTTCCTGTGTAGATACAATCTTATCTCTACGACCTTCTTTAATTGGAAGCAAAAAAGCGTAGTTATCAGGCAGATCATCTAAATCAATTGAAAGGCTATCGTTTAAAACTAAATCATAAAGACCTAAACAGTTGGCACTGCAACAAATAATAAACTGGAGCCTATTTTTTTCGCTTTGCACCTCTTTTAACTGTTTTACCTTTCCAATTGCTGGAGCAACATCCTCATCATGCTTTAAAAATCTGAAATATGCTCTCTGTTTTATGGCAAAATCAGGACATTGCATGGTGTCATCAACAACTTCACAAGCCACATTAACTGCTCTATCATTAAGTACGGCCTGCTCTACAGAACGATCTGCAGTTCCGTAAATTTTTAGAAGAGTCTTAAAAAAAGTTAGGTTCAATAATTATTTCTGTGGGAATGCTTAAATAAGATAACAAAGTAAAAGAGGATTTTCTTGTATAATTTAATAAACAAATAACAACTAACAAGAGAAATCCTCAATGTGAATATTAGTACATT
>Ga0256405_10008837_pt1 | contig 14140 bp, 13 predicted proteins | sample RumenRJG_02DNA_FD_189096 | JGI IMG/M metagenome (GOLD analysis project Ga0256405, IMG submission 189096) | Bovine rumen microbial communities from Lethbridge, Alberta, Canada - RJG_02 | ecosystem: Host-associated > Mammals > Digestive system > Stomach > Rumen | place: Canada: Alberta...
ATATAGGGCAGGACAATGGTCTGGGTGAAGAGGTCTTCGGTAGTGCAGAACAGACGTGGACGTTGCCAGCGCCAGGTCTTTTTCTTCTGGTCGTAGAATATGCCGTGGCTCTGGCAGACAGCCAGATGCACTCCTTCGAGTCCGTGAGTGATGCTGAACGGACGGGAGAGGTTCTTGACCCATGGAGCGCCTTTGTATTCGATTTTTCCCCAAGTGAGTTCACTGGTCTTGTTCTTGGTGCGTATGGCGTTGGGGACAAGTTCCTCAATAGGGTGGTTGTCGGTCTCCACGGTGAGGGTGTAGTGGCGAAGGCTGTCGGGAATCATTCGTTTGACGTCACGGTAAACGCGTTCCACGGATTCTTCGGTGAAGTATTGCTCGCCAAAAGTGTCGTTGCATCTCACACGGATGGCTTGGAGACTGTCATCAACAATGATTTCCTGTAGCTTGGGCTTTCCTATATGCATGTCGCTACGGCTGAAGGTCTCGACATAGGAACTGATGGATTTCTTGAAGTCCTGTGCATTAACACTTACAAGAATGTTTGTAAGAAATAGTATGGTCAGAATGAGTCGTTGCATGTTAGTTGTTTCCTAAGTATTTTACCTTTTGAAATCCTACAAGGTGGTCGTAGCGCGCTCCGAAAGGACGGTGGTAAACCAGTACTGAATATTCGTTTTCTGTCTGGTAGAAATTACCTTCTGTTTCAGCATAACTTCCTACAGTAGAACCTTCAGGGACAAAGAGATACATGTAGTTGTAAGAGCCTTGCTTTAATGGAACGGTAAGTTCGTAGGCATGGTCAACATGATTGTACTGCATCAGGTAATCGTCCGTGAAACGTCCGTTTGAGAAGTCTCCGAAGAGGTAGAGATTTCCTCCGCTGAGTTCGGGAATGAGCAGCTGGAAGTGTGTGATGAAATAGTCGCTTTCTGTGTTGTAGTCGAGTTCGTCACCATTGCGAACATAGTAGCGTCCGTCCTGGTCCTGATCGTAAATGTAGTTGATGCGCTGCTCGTCCTGCATGACTATGGCATGGTAGAGCGGATCGTGATACTGCATGCTTTCGATGCGCATGGTCGGGACATGATCGTCCAGCATCTCGAAACGACGGTATTCGTTGCCTGCGTCGAAAACCAGTTTCTTGTTGTGATTGAATATCAGGGTATTTGTTCGCAAATAGGTTGGCTTGAGATCCTCCACATGGGTGTCCCATCTGCGATTCTGCATAACTATGGGGATGAGTTCCTGCTCGGGACGGTTAACGCTGTAGGACGAGTAGTTGATGTCGAAGCTTACCTGCTGATGGCTGTTGTAGGTGTCAATATCGGTGTTGCTTGTGACGCTGATTTCAATTCCCACTCGCGGTTCCACGATGGAGAAGCAGGCCTCAGCTACTGGTTCATCATCACCGTCCTCGAAAATCTCCACACGGTAGTTGCCGCTTACTTTCAACCGCACATCGTCGTTGGGCAGACGCAGGGTGTAGTGGTTGTAGAGCATCGCCGTATTCATCGACGGAGCATAGGTCTCTATCCTGCTGCCGTTGAAACCGTCCATATAGTCGCTGGTGAGCAAATCCGATGGAGTCCAGTCGGCATTGCAATGGGTGATGTTATAGGTGTAACGGACATAGTTGTGCTGGAGGTCGTCGAACGAGATCTCCACATAGTGACCGCTTCCCAGCTGCCCAACAGGGTAGCTGTCCCACTGGCCGTCCATCAGCACTTTCAGGCTTTTCAGATTGTCAATCAGCACACCGCTCTGTTGTGCGCTCACGGTGGAGCACACAAACGAAAGCAGGGATATGAGCAAGTGTTTCATACAAAGACCCCCTCCCTTGCCTCCCCCTGGACTCTTCGTTAGGGGGAGGAGTAGTTACCTACTGCGGAATTGAATTTAATAAATTAATTAAAACTGGTAGTATTCTTTTGCGTTGTTGTAACTGATGTCCTCAATCATCTGGTTTACTCGCTTAGCCTCATAGCCGGAGTAGGGCACTTCGCCGTTCTCTATGTCGGTAGCGACGAGGTTGCAGAGAATACGGCGGAAATACTCGTGGCGAGGGTAGGAGAGGAACGAACGGGAGTCGGTCAGCATACCTACGAAGCGGCTCAACAGACCCAGCAATGAGAGAGCGTTCATCTGCTTTGTCATTCCGTCCTTCTGGTCGAGGAACCACCATCCGCTTCCCCACTGAATCTTTCCTGGAACGCTGCCGTCTTGGAAGTTGCCAAGCATGGTGGCAAGCACCTCATTGGCGCATGGGTTAAGATTATAGAGAATTGTCTTTGCCAACTTGCCTTCTGCATTCAGACGGTCAAGGAACTTAGAGCACTTCTTTGCAGTGTTGAACTCTCCGATGGAGTCGAAACCTGTGTCAGGGCCGAGCAACTTGAACATCTTGGAGTTATTGTCGCGGATGGCACCATAGTGGAACTGCTGTGCCCATCCTGCCTCTGCATCCTGAACGGCAAAGATGTACATCATAGCACTCTTGAACTTGAGTACTTCCTCTGCTGTAGGAGTCTGACCAGCCAATACTTTGTCGAAGATGGCTTTTATCCCTGCGTCGGAGTAGTCCTCTGCATAGAATTCCTCAATGCCGTGGTCGCTGAGCTTGCAGCCCATTGAAGCAAAGAAGTCGTGGCGAGCCTGGAGGACATCAATATAGTCGTTGAAGCCGTTAATGGTCTTGCCGCTTACCTCAGCCAGCTTCTCCACATATGCCTTGAAATTCTGAGGAATCTCAACAGCCATAGCCTTGTCGGGACGCCATGCAGGAAGCATCTTGGTCTTCATGGTTGGGTCTGCAGCTACAGCCTTGTGCCATTCCAGAGAATCCACAGGGTCGTCGGTGGTGCAGACAGTCTCCACATTGTAGTGTTCCATCAGCCCGCGTGGAGTGAATTTCGGATCGTTCTTGATTTGCTCGTTGCACTCTTCATAGATTTCACGGGCGTTCTCAGGATTGAGTGTCTTTGTGATTCCGAAAGCAGTCTTCAACTCAAGGTGAGTCCAGTGGTAGAGCGGATTGCGGAAAGTGTAGGGAACGGTCTCTGCCCATTTCTCGAACTTTTCCCAGTCGCTTGTGTCCTTTCCGGTGCAGAATCGTTCATCCACACCGTTGGAACGCATGGCGCGCCATTTGTAGTGGTCGCCGCCCAGCCATATCTGTGTGATGCTTTCAAAACGTTTGTTCTCTGCTACCATCTGAGGTACCAAGTGGCAGTGGTAGTCGATAATCGGCATCTTAGCCGCATGTTCGTGATACAACTTCTGTGCAGTTTCGCTTTGCAACAGGAAGTTCTCGTCCATAAATGTCTTCATATATTCTACTAATTAAAAAATACAAATTATAAATGATTAGGCGCTGGTGCAAAAATGACCATATCAGCGCAAAGTAACGAAAAAGATTTGACTTTTTCAAGAGGAATTTGAGTTTTTTCAATAAAAAAGGAGCAGAAGGCACGGATAGTACCATCTGCTCCCATTAAGTATGTATGTGATTGACAGAGTTAGAAGTTGATGTCGATATTGATATCGTCTGACTTCGCTTCCTCAGTCTCAGGATAATAACCCTGCTCTGCACGCAATGCTGCAATTCGTGCTTCCTGCTCAGCTCTTGCCTCGGCAACAGGAATTTCGTCCTTCGCCACCTTGAGCACGCTCTGAAGTGCATTGGTGAATTTGTCGTAGTCTTCCTTGTAAAGGAAAATCTTATGCTTTTCAAAAGAAATGCGAGGGTTGTCGAAACTACCTTCCATTATTTTCTTACTCTCTGTAATGGCAATGTACTTGTCGCCATTTCTACTCTGCTTTACATCAAAGTAGTAGATTCGCTTACCCGCCTTCACGCTCTCGGAGAAGACGAAATCTTTGTCTTGCTCGTTCATCAGTTTGAGTTTTAAAGACCCCCTCCGCCTTTCAGGCACCTCCCCCGTAATGGGGAGGAATAGTTACCTGCTATTGGTTGCGGGGATGATTTTGATTAATATATTTAGTTTAGTTGTTTATGTGTTTGCAAAGTTGCTTGTTTTTTTTATTTGATGAAATTCCAGCGGTATTTTTTTTGATTTTTGAAATGATTTTTTGTTTTATGCGTAGATTATCGCAAAAATTCCTAACTTTGCAAATTGAAACAAAAAAGGTGTTTTTTGAATTATTATGATTAACCGTACTCTTATACGTCTGAAAATTGTTCAGTTGATGTATTCTTACTACCAGCAATCAGGTAAGAACATCAACTCCGTAGAGCTTGAATTGGAGAAAAGTTTGTCGAAGGCATACGATCTTTATAATTATATGCTCTGGCTGATAACTGATGTGACACGTTATGCGGATGAGGAGATTGAGCAGAAAGAGCAGATAAACAAGTTTGCTCATAAAGTGGAGACAATCAGCCACAGGTTTATTGACAATCAGTTTGCAGCTCAGCTCGCTGTCAACAAGCAGTTGCTGGAGTTCAAGGAAAATCAAAACCAGTTGTGGGTGAATTATCCCGATTATCTGAGAAAGCTCTATGCCGACATCAAGCAGTTGGATGAATACGAAGAATACATGAACAAGGTGTCCGTGGACTATAACGATGATCGTGAGTTCTGGCGCAAGGTTTACAAGAATATCATTATGAAGGATGAACGCATAGATGAAATTCTTGAAGAACAAAGTCTCTACTGGAACGACGACAAGGAGATTGTAGATACGTTCGTGTTGAAGACTATCAAGAAGTTTGAACCACAGCTTCAGGAGAATCAGGAACTGCTTCCTGAATTCAAGGATGAAGAAGACAGGGAATTTGCGATAATGCTGCTTCGTACAAGCATTCTCCATGAAGACGAGTATAAGAGCATGATAATGCAGAATACCCGTAATTGGGATTTCGAGCGTCTGCCATTGATGGACGTGATAATCATGCAGGTGGCTTTGTCGGAGATTCTCAATTTCCCGAACATCCCTGTTTCGGTTACAATCAACGAGTTTGTAGAGATTTCAAAATACTACAGCACTCAAAAGAGCGCAGGCTACATCAACGGAATTCTGGATAATGTAGCAAGACAGCTCAAGGCCAGCGGAAAGATAATGAAGTAAAAATAAACTGAACAAATTAATAAATCACAATTATGAATCTCTTATTAATCAATCTTTTAGATGGTGCTGCAGCAGGTGCTGCGGCTGGTAGCTCTGCTTCAGGACAGCCACAAGCTGGAGGAGGCATGACTTCAATGCTTCTCATGCTTGTTGCTATGTTTGCAATCATGTATTTCTTCATGATCCGTCCTCAGCGCAAGCGTCAGAAAGAATTGCAGGAATTCCGCAACAAGCTTGACATAGGTACAAAGGTGGTTACTGCCGGTGGTCTCTATGGCACTATCAAGGATCTGAACAAAGGTGAGAACTACGTTACTATCGAAATAGCAAAAGGAGTTGCTATCCAGGTAGACCGTAACTACGTTTACGCAGATTCTTCTCAGGCTGTTCAACGATAAATCGGGTAAATCCGTAATCCTACATGGGAAAAACGTGGACGAAAATACGGAGAAGTTTGCGGCTGATTAAGGTCAACCGTGAACTTCTTGTGTTTTTAGCATTCCTCCTTGTCGCGATAGCCTTCTGGTTTATGCAGACATTCAAGGAATATACTTCCACGAATGTTGACTTTGAACTGCGGCTGACCAATGTTCCTCACAATATTATCATTACTTCGAAGATTCCGGAGAAGGTGAATGTGAATGTTAGTGGAAGGGGGTATGACATCATCAACTACATCACAAAGTCTACTTTACGCACTATTGAAATCGACTTCACTACTCTAACCAAAGAGGACGGAAGGATATTGATTGACAATACGTTGTGGAGACGATTGCTGACTAATCAGCTGGGCCGCTCACTTACGTTCAATTCCATCAATCCCGCTACTCTTGAAGTGTTCTATTCAACAGGCGAACACCGCTATGTGCCGATAGTTTTCAACGGCAGGGCTGAGTCTGACGAGAAGCATGTCCAGTGCGGAGTGACGATAGAACCCACGTTCGTTGACATCTATGCTCCAGCTTATCTGTTTGACACAATTACCACAATTTACACCGAACGGCGAGTACTTACCAATCTGCAAGACACTACTGTGATGCGATTGGCGCTTTCTGCCCCAAAGGGTGTGAAATGTGTGCCCGACAGCGTGGACGTGACCGTATGCGTGGATTTGTTTACAAACAAAACGCTCTCTGTGCCTATTTACAGCGAGAATGTGCCTCAGCATGAAATCCTCCGTACTTTCCCTCTCACCGTTGATGTGACTTTCAGAGTCAGTTCCTCGATGTACAATCAGGTGAAATCAGAAGATTTCGTGCTCTGTGTTGACTATAACGACATACGACCTGATGACCATCAATGTGCTGTGATTATGCGACGTTGCCCCGATGGTGTAGGCAATGTGAAGATTAATCCGGCACGTGTTGATGTGGTGATAGAGCATGAGGAGCGCTGAGATGAATAGGAGCGGTAAGCCCTTCAAAGTTGGTGTAACGGGTGGAATAGGCAGCGGAAAGAGTTTCGTCTGCAAGATAATTGAGCAGATGGGCTATCCTGTCTATTTCTGCGACCAAAGGGCAAAGGAACTTATGGTTTCCGACAGGATAATTATCAGCCGTTTGACAGAATTGCTCGGGAATCAGGTCTATGTCAAAGATAATGAAGGAAGCCTGGTGCTGAACAAACCGGTTGTGGAGAAGTATATTTTCGCTTCCGCAGAACATACAGGCATCATCAATTCCATTGTGCATCCGGTAGTGAAGAACGACTTCCTAAGATGGGCAGAAGAGCAGGATTCGGACATTGTATTTGTGGAATCAGCCATTTTCAAGGAAGCTGGTTTTCTTGATTCCCTCGATGCCGTGATTGGAGTTACCGCACCTCTCGATGTGCGCATCCAAAGAGTGATAAAGCGTGATAATACTACTCCCGAAAGGATAGAAGCACGTATTCGCCAGCAGTCGGCCGATGACGAAATCAGGGAGTTCTGTCAGTTCGTGATTATTAACGATGGAACGAGTCCGTTGGAAGAACAGATTAAATCGATAATTAAATCGTTTAATGTTTAATGTTTAACGATAGTACCGAATAATAAAAGAACTCAATAACTTAAAAACTCAAAAACTCAAATAACTTATGCTTAAAGAGATTTTAGCAATCGCTGGCAAACCAGGATTGTACAAGTTCCTTTCAAGAGGAAACAGAATGTTGATAGTTGAGACTATTGACGACGCAAAGAAACGTATGCCTGCCTACGCTACCGACCAGGTAGTTGCACTTTCTGATATTTCTATCTATACAGATGATGGTGCAGAAGTGTCGTTGGCTTCAGTTCTTCGTTCCGCAAAGGAGAAATACGAAGGCAAGGCTGTAGATCTTTCACCAAAGAAGGCTTCAAACGACGACATCATTGCTTTCTTCAAGAACATTCTTCCTAACTATGACGCAGACAGAGTTCATGTGAGCGACATGCGTAAGCTTCTCTCATGGTACAACATCCTCGTCAAAGCTGGTCTGGATGATTTCGCAGAGAAAGAGGATGCTAAGAATGAAGAATGAAGAATTGCGAAGCAATCGCGAACCGTAGCAGCGTAGTCACGCCGTCTCGAAAAAGTCTGAGACTTTTTAGGCGTGGGAGCGTTAAGCGAAGGTGAGAGCGTAGCGGCAATGAAGAATTCTTTATGCCATGAAATTTGAATCCTAAAACTTAAAACTATATGTGATAGTATCGGATATCAATAATAAAAAAAACAGTGGATAGATTGTTCTACCCACTGTTTTTTATGTATAGTTTGGATTATTCTTTGTCTTGAGGAACAAGTGAAAGATAGAGTTCGTCAAGCTGCTTCTGGTCGATAGCTGCAGGAGCGTCAAGCATGACATCGCGTCCTGAGTTGTTCTTCGGGAAAGCGATGCAGTCGCGGATTGAGTCAAGACCGGCAAAGAGACTTACCCAACGGTCAAGACCGTATGCAAGACCTCCGTGAGGTGGAGCGCCATACTTGAACGCGTTCATGAGGAAACCGAACTGCTCTTGTGCACGTTCGGGAGTGAATCCGAGAATCTCAAACATCTTTGCTTGAAGTTTCGGGTCGTGGATACGAATACTGCCGCCTCCGACTTCAACACCGTTACAAACCATGTCGTATGCATCTGCCCTTACAGCAGCAGGGTCGGAGTCAAGCAACTCTATGTCGCAATCCATAGGATGAGTGAACGGGTGGTGCATAGCCATGAGACGCTGCTCCTCATCGCTCCATTCAAACATCGGGAATTCAGTTACCCAGAGAAGTGCAAATTTGTTCTTGTCACGAAGACCAAGGCGTTCGCCCATTTCCAGACGAAGTTCACAGAGTTGCTTGCGAGTCTTCATGGCATCGTCGCCGCTGAGGATGAGGATGAGGTCTCCTGCTTCTGCCCCCATAGCTTCTTTGAGCTTGTTGAGAACTTCTGGAGAGTAGAACTTGTCAACGCTTGACTTCACGCTGCCGTCGTCCTGAACTCGTGCGTAAACCAATCCCTTGGCTCCAATCTGTGGACGCTTAACCCAATCGGTGAGCTGGTCAATCTGCTTGCGAGTGTAAACGGCACAGCCTTTGGCGCAGATACCTCCGATGTATGCAGCATCGTTGAATACTCCGAATTCTCCTGTGCCTTTGAGCACATCCATCAGTTCCACGAATTCCATTCCGAAACGCATATCTGGCTTGTCGCTACCGAAGCGGCGCATAGCCTCTGCCCAAGGCAGGCGCAGGAACGGCTCTGTGAGTTCGATGCCACGAAGTGTTTTGAAGAGATGTTTAGCCATTCCTTCGAAGGTCTCGATGATGTCGTCCTGAGTTACGAATGACATTTCGCAGTCAATCTGTGTAAATTCAGGCTGGCGGTCAGCACGGAGGTCTTCATCGCGGAAGCACTTCACAATCTGGAAATAGCGGTCGAAACCTGCTACCATGAGGAGCTGCTTGAGTGTCTGAGGACTTTGTGGCAGGGCGTAGAACTGTCCTGGGTTCATTCGGCTTGGTACTACGAAGTCGCGTGCTCCTTCAGGAGTGGAACCGATGAGCATAGGTGTTTCCACTTCGAGGAATCCGAGGTTGGAGAGGTAGTTGCGTACCTCTATACACATACGGTGACGCAGTTCCAGGTTCTTGCGAACACAGGAGCGGCGCAGGTCGAGATAGCGGTATTTCATTCTAAGGTCGTCACCGCCGTCACTCTTGTCTTCGATTGTGAATGGTGGAATTTCGCTGGCATTGAGCTGAGTAAGTGTTTCCACGTCAATCTCAATATCTCCCGTAGGCATATTGGCATTTTTGCTGTAGCGCTCATTCACTTTTCCTACTACCTGAATCACATACTCTCTACCGAGTTTCTTGGCTGATTCACATAATTCAGGATTTACTTCTTCGTTGAACACAAGTTGTGTGATACCATAGCGGTCGCGCAGGTCTACGAAAGTCAAACCACCCATGGTTCTTACGCGTTGTACCCATCCTGCGAGGGTGACAACTTCATTGACGTTGTTAATGCGGAGTTCACCGCAAGTGTGAGTTCTGTACATATTTGAAAATTTTGACCCCCTCCCTTGCCTCCCTCTGAATGGGGAGGAGTAGTTACCTACTGTTGGTTTTGGGGATGATATAATATTATTAAATTATTGTTTATTCTTAGAACGGCAGGCCGACGGCGAAGTGGAAGGCAAAGTCGCGTTTGAGTTTAGGGTGGAGTAGTGGCCAGTGGTCGCGTCCTGTGTAGGCGGGATTGATTCCTTTCATACCCATGTCGAAACGTAGGGTGAAGAAATCGAGAACCACGCGCAGTCCTAATCCGTAGCTCATTGCCAGTTGCTTGTAGAACTTGTCTATCTTGAATTCGCCTTCTGGCTGATCTTCATATTTACGTATTGTCCATATATTTCCTCCGTCCACGAACAAGGCTCCGTTGATTTTCCAGAAGAGGTGGGAACGGAATTCGATGCTCATGTCCAGCTTCACGTCTCCGCTCTGGTTGAGGAAGTTGATTTGTTTGTCTGCTCCTTTGTAGGCACCAGGTCCTAATGAACGTACGCTCCATCCTCTGAGGGAGTTGGCACCACCGGCAAAGTATCTTTTCTCGAACGGAACAAGGTTGCTGTTGCCGTAGGGGATTGCTATGCCGAATGCGGCGTGGATAGCTACGGAGTTGTTGTTGTCTATTCTGAAACTCTTGGAGTAATCCAGGTCTCCACGTACATACTGGGCGAATGCTATGCCGCAGAATGTTCGCTGTCCCTGATCGTTGGTTTTTGTGTCCAAGGCTTTGGTAAGTACACTTAGCACGTTGCCCGAAGTCTCTATATTCGCTTTCAGCACCCAGGCGTTCTGTCCGTAAGTGGTGATGGCGTTCGAACCAAGAGAGTTATATGTATATGTGTATCCGAGTTTAGTGATGAGAAGGTTCTCGTAGTTGTAGCGCAGTATGGCGTTCTGCTTGCCGAGTGAATCCAGATACTGTTCCTTGAACCGGTCGGATATCCAGGGCATGTTGATATAGTTTATCTCCAGCAGGTCGAAACGGTGGTTCACATGTCCTTCGTTTGTCTGCCATTTGTAGCGCCACGAAGCAGTGAGCACTCGTCGGTTGAACTCCGGACGGTTCTGGCGGTTATACTGTAGCGATATTTCGGATGTGGCGCGATGGCTTATTCCGAAGTCTTGCTTGACGAAGGGCAGGAGGAATCCAGGGAAAGCCAGCTTCATTTCTCCTCCCATTTCGGTGTAGTTGCGTCCTTCGTAGCCTTCAAGTCCTGTAATGGCTTCGTAGGCTCCACGCAGTTTGATGGTGAGCATCTCACTTCCCTTAAACAGGTTCTTGTGGTTGTAACTTACCGATGCCGCTGCACCTAAGTCTCCTGCTGTGTTGGTGCCTTCGATGTCGAGTGAAAGGGAGTGTGGATAGCCTCTGTTGACCATCATGAAGCAGTCAAGTGTGTCTGTCTCGCCCCGCTGCTGCATTCTTGAAGCCGAATAGCCCACAGCACCTAGTCGGTTGAAGTTGCCCAGTGTCTGTCGCATCTTCACGTTGCTGAAGAGCTCGCCGCTGTGGAGCAGGGAATTCGATGTGAACATAGATGGACGGAAATGTAGCTGGTCCTTGTAGAATATGCGAGCACCCTTGTAGTCAATGCTGTCTGTTGCCTCTTCTACGGATGTGATGTCCTGAAGGAAATTCACGTCACCTATGCGGTACTGGCGGTGCGGAGTGGGTTCGCTTCGTCCGTTCTCCATGTGCAGACGAATCTGGAGAGTCAGATCCACATCGCTCGAACCGGCAATGGTGTCAGCCCTATATGAGATATAGTCTTTATTGAACTTGTAGTATCCCATTCCCTGAAGGAGGTTCATGATGCGAGACCTCTCAGAGTTGAGGGTATTGATGTTCAGTGGGTCGCCGCTGTGCAGAAGCGAAACGGCTGTGTCACCACCGCAGATGATGGTGCGAAGTCCGTCGTCCTCTATTTCCCGGTTGATATGATTGATGACGTAGCGTTCTCCTTTGTCAATATTATATATGAGTGTGAGGCTCTTGCCTTTTGTCTTTTTTGTTGTTGTGATTTGGGCATGCATATATCCTGCGTTGCCAAGCACTCTCTGCATGTCCTGCACCGATGCGTCAGTCTGAAGTGAGTCGTAGATTACCGGAGCTTCTCCGATTTTGCGAAGCAACTTTGACATTCCAGTCGCTTTCTGCGGGCTGGAGAGACAGTAGATTCTGAGTGGTACTTTTGCTCCGAACCAGCTTGTGTTGGGATTCTGCTTCACATATTGCCGAAGTCCCATGCTGCTGTCATCTTCTTTGCTTTCCTTGTAGGAGATATTGACTTTCTTCAGGTGGTAATCGCCTTCTTCCACGTATTTGTCCACACTACAGGCATTCCCACACATAAGGGTGAGAATCAGCACGGAGGCGAGGACAATATGTCTGGATAGTTGACGAATCATTATAACTTGCAAATTTACGTTTTTTTTATGAATAACTCCTTAATTTTTTCATAATTCTTGATTTGCGGCCGTTCAGTTTTGCTGGTAAGTAGTTTTTTCCTAACTTTGAGCGGAGAAAAAAACGATTATGATAAGCAAGAATAAATTAAAATGGGTTAATTCGCTTCAGCGCAAGAAAATTCGCGACCGTGAAGATGTGTTTATTGCCGAAGGCCATAAGGTGGTCGGTGATTTGCTACAGGGTGGCTATGAGTGTGTGTGGAAGGCTGAGGTAAGGAAGAGTGCCGACGGTGGAGAGCTGATAACCGATGAAGATCTGCGCCGCTTAAGTCTACTTGAGACTCCTCAGGATGTGTTTGCTGTTTTGCGCCAGAAACACTATGACTGGGATGAAAGTGTGCTGGAAACGGGATTGTGTCTTGCTCTGGACGGTGTTCAGAATCCTGGGAATGTGGGCACGATTCTTCGCATCGCCGACTGGTTTGGAGTGGAACACGTGCTGTGTTCTCATGGTTGTGCTGATGTGTATAATCCCAAGACTGTTCAGGCAACTATGGGTGCTTTGGCTCATGTGAAGGTTCACTATGTGGATTTGCCTGCAGTGCTTAAGAGTGTCCGGGAACATTCTGACGTGCCTGTATTGGGCACATTCCTCGACGGTAAATCAATCTATGAGCAGGAGTCCTTGCCTGAGTCTGTTATTAAGGGAATAATCGTTATGGGTAATGAGGGAAACGGCATATCGTCAGAGGTTGGAGAACTGGTCACCCATCGTCTTCTGATTCCAAATTATCCTGAAGGCAGGGCAACGACCGACTCCCTGAATGTGGCTATTGCTACAGCTGTCGTTTGTGCTGAACTCCGTCGGCGCCAGTTGTGATGTGCCACACGGCATCTTTCTCGCAGATTATTGTTCCGCCCAGCCATTCTGTCATTTCTATTTCTCCCACGAGAGGGTAGTGATTTACCACGCGGTTGTCATAGAGTTCAACCACGTGGTTTTTGTATGTCTCTCCCGAAGGCAGAACTATGGTTGTAGCTGCAATTCTTCTCATCTTCGTTTGCGCATAATTCCGAATGAGTTTGGAGTTCTTACATCCGGAGCTTTCTTGATTCTGATGCGTTCCTTATGATCCTGCTTCTTGAGCAGTTCATTCGGTGAGAGTCTTTCTCCGCGTTCGGGCTTCTTCACTATCATTGCAGAGTCGATGCCAAGTGAGTCTGATTCGGTTGCTATGCTGTCGGTCTCTTCCTCTTCGTCATCGTCAATATGCATACGGATGAGCTGGATATTGTCAATCATGCAGAGGCTTCTCTCGCCCTCGGCTCCTTGGTAGTGGATGAACCCGGTAATTTCCTTGATCTTGGTATTGTCGGCCTTGGTGATTTCCAGCTGAATGGTGTTGTTAGCGCTGATTTTGCTAACCTGGCTGAATGCCTTCCCTTCCGAACTGATGATGGAGAGAGAGGCTGTGAGTGAGTTGGAGTCGGAGTTGCGGTTTCCCTTCAGGATAATCACGTTGGCAAAGAAGATGAATTTGTCGTGGGCATGGAAACTGGTGTCGGCCTTGATCTGGAACTGCTCTGTATTCTGCATTCTGTTATTGTGTAGCACCATCACTTTTGAACCGTTCCACAGACTTGTAGTGTCGCCTTCGGCAGAGAGTGAAGCGGTAAGTTCATGGCTTCCGAGTTGGAGGGCAAGAGCTTCGTTCTCCTCTGTGTATCTCTCCACGAGGTTGTCGTAAATTTTCTTTAGGTCTTCGCTGTGGGCGTTGTACCAAACGAGTGAGGAGTCGAACTGCGCCTCCGTTATGCCGTGCTTCTCGAAGACTGCGTTTATCATTTCCGCGCTAGTGATATTCTCCTCGTTGTCGCCCATGTGCGAGAGCATAGCCTGCGCCTTGTGGTAGTCGTAGAGGATTTCTTCCATCTTTCTTCTCGACACGACGTCGTCGGGACGTCTCTCGCAGGAAACGAACAATGCCGCCGACATCAGTATTGTCAGCAGCACTTTATGATTTGGATGGAAGAATATGCGGAGCAAGGGTATCTGTTATTTTTTGAATATCTTCTTGAAGAATATCAGCAGGTACATCACTGAGCAGCTGATGGCAGCGTCGGCA
>Ga0256405_10008838_pt1 | contig 14139 bp, 13 predicted proteins | sample RumenRJG_02DNA_FD_189096 | JGI IMG/M metagenome (GOLD analysis project Ga0256405, IMG submission 189096) | Bovine rumen microbial communities from Lethbridge, Alberta, Canada - RJG_02 | ecosystem: Host-associated > Mammals > Digestive system > Stomach > Rumen | place: Canada: Alberta...
TGTAATTGTTTGGCGTTCGGAAGGGGTTCGATTCCCCAAACGAAAAGGCCAGAGGCATGAAACCTCTGGCCCCGAGCTGTCATGGTCGGGACGACTGGATTCGAACCAGCGGCCTCGCGGTCCCGAAAAAGTTCTAGCGGTCAAAGATAGACTTTCCTGCTTTGGCCGTCAAGTCATTATTCGGTATTTGACCTGCGGTTTTGTCAGCATCGACCGATTCCGTCGGGTATTGTCGCTTCCATCACTAGGAGGGTGTTTGTGGCCTCCTTGTGGCCACCCAGAGCAAAGTTTTGTGGCCACTCCCAAACGCCCGAACCGACGGAAGGACGCAGCCCATGAAGCCTATGAAGTACTCGAACCCCTCCGTGAGGGACCGTGGCGGCGGACACTGGCAGGCCCGCTTCAGGTACAAGGAGGGCGACAAGTGGAGGACCCTCTCCAGGAACTTCGAGGCGACGTCGAAGAGGGACGCGAACAAGAAGGCGACCCAGCTTCATAGGAGGCTCGAGGAGGAGGCGGAGCTGGCAAAGTTCCGCGTGCTGCTCGTCATGGACGAGGACGAGGCCGTCTTGGAGAGGTTCCTCGAGAAGTACATCTCGGGTATCGAGGGCTCCGGGCAGATCGAGAGGACGACCGCGGCGGGGTACCGTTCCTCGGCAGCGCACATCTGCAGGTACCTCGGGGACGTCAGGATCGACGACATCACCGCCGACATGATCGTCTCGATGCAGAGAAGACTCCTCACGGAGGACGGGCTGTGCCCGGACTCAGTTGCCAAGGACCATCGGCTGCTCAAGCAGGCCCTGTCCTACGCCGTGGAGACCGGGGCGCTCGCCAAGAGCCCCTTCACGAAGTCGCTCAAGGCGCCGAAGAGGCGGCGGCGCGAGCCGAACGCCCTCGACGACTCCGAGCGCCAGAGGCTTCTGGCCGCGCTCGACTCCATGGTCGACAGCGAGCTCACCCTCGCGGTGCGCCTCGGGCTCTCCGCCGGCCTCAGGCGCGAGGAGATATGCGGGCTCAGGTGGCGCGACGTCGACTTCAAGAGGGACCTCATCCTCGTCAGGAACGCGGTAACCGAGGCCGCCGGGCACAGCTTCGAGAAGGGGCCGAAGTCCGAGACCAGCCGGCGCGACATCCCCCTCGAGCCGGACCTCAAGGCGAGGCTCGAGGCCAAGTACAAGAGGGTGCTCGCCTCATCCGGCAAGGCCAAGGCCGCGAGCCGCTACGTCATCGAGACCTCCGAGGGCAGGTGGTACCTGCCCAGCCGCCTGGGGAAGGAGTTCTCGTCCCTCGCCAGGTCTCTCGACCTGGTGGGCACCACCGGCAAGAGGGTCACCCTGCACGACCTACGGCACACCTACGCGACCTTCCTCATCGCCCGCGGGGTCGACGTCAAGACGGTCGCGTCGCTCATGGGCCACGCCGACGCGACGGTGACGCTCAACGTCTACGCGAGCGCCGACCCGACGGCACGCCAGCAGGCAGCGGACGTCGTCGCCGAGGCGATGGCAGAGAGGGCCCCGAAGGGCCCGTTTTCGCTCGTTTCGTGAAGCGGATACCACGGGATGCCTGAAGACACTTCCGACAACACGGCCAGTACACGAGAGCGCGGCCAAGGCATAGCCTCATGCATGTCACGGCACCAGAAGGAAGGAGCAGGAAATGATGGAAGCAGCAAGGCCAGCCAGCGCGCTGCGGGACAACTCCGCCCTCAGGGACAGGCCGGAATGGCTGTCGCCGAGGGACATCGCGGAGGTGTTCGGGGTGGGAAAGAGCAAGTCCTACGAGATCTGCGCCGCCCTGCCGCACATCTACGTTGGGCGCAACATCCGCGTCAACAGGCAGACGGTGGCCAAGGAGATCCTGGAGAAGGGCAGGCTGCCGTAGAGCGACCCACGCCATAGACACGAGGCCCGGAGCCGCGCCACGTCGCACGAGAGCGACATGACGCGGCTCCCCTTTGTATGGCAGAGACGAGAGAGGAGAGGCGATGGAAGGACCGACCGGGGCGAGCTCCCTCAGGGACCACTCGCCGCTGTCCGACAGGCCGGAATGGCTTTCGCCGAGGGATCTCCAGGAGGTCTTCGGCATCGGGAGAACCAAGTCGTTCAACATCTGCAAGGAGCTACCCCACATCTACATCGGCAGGTGCATCCGGGTACACAAGTCGACGATCGTCAATGAGCTGAGGGAGAAGGGCAGGCTGCCCTAGAGTCAGAAACCACGACGCCCCGCCGAGCAATGATCGGCGCCCCGTCACCCCGCCCAAGGACACCTTAATCCCCTTCGGTCCCCCTGCGGGCAAGCCTCGCACACCGTCGCGGGCCCCTCCCACATCCCGCTTTGGGTGACGTCGGCGCGACTGCCCAGCCCACCCGTGTCGCGCCGACTTGCATGGCCCGTCCCCAGGGGGACCGAAGGGGATTCCCCCGCCTGACCAGACGGGAGGACATGACATGCAGACCCAGATGACGCTCAACCTCGGCATCGACGAGAAGGTGGACGTGCGCAGCCTGATAGTCCACGGGGACATCGAGCGCGAGACGCCCAAGGCCAAGCGCGAGCAGCCTGCGCCCGAGTTCGAGCGAGTCCTGATGGACGGCGCCGACTGCGCGTTCAGGCGTAGGTGCGGGAGCCGCTCCCAGATGCTCGTGCTGCTCGTGACGCAGGGCCAGTACTACGTCACCGACGAGCGCACGGGAAGCCGCCACGCGCTCACCACCGCGAGGCTCGGCACCTTCTGCAAGGGGGCCACGGGGGACGCCCTCACGCCGCCATGGAGTCGCCAGCCGCTGCAGGACTACGACGCGAAGGGCAGGGCCGCCCTCGTCGCCATGCTCGGCTGCGGGGACTTCCGCGAGATGTGCAAGCGCGACATGGTGCGCGTCGAGGCGTGGGCGGCGTCCCGCATGGGGGCCAACGCCAAGTGGAACCTGAGCGGCTCGTGGGAGCACGCCAACCTCGTGTGGAGGCTCGTGGAGCCTCAGATGGGGCACAACCACTGCCGCGAGGCGCTCAGCGCGGCGCTCCGCCTCACGGGCTTTTACGGCGAGGGGCGCGACGAGGCAACCGCCGAGTGCTTCCGCGACAGGCTCTACGTCTCGCAGTTCGCGGAGAGCATGGGGCGGGACGTGACGCGCGACCTGCTTAGGGGCTACCTCGACAAGAGCGCCGAGCACCCGAGGGGAGGCACCGCCGACTTCCTGCCGAGACTCGCGTGCGCCCTGCGCTCCATGGAGTGGAGGGGCATCGCGTTCGAGCCGCGCCGAGCATGCGAGTACGCCCTCTCCCTGCTCGACCTCCCCGCCCAGCGCCGCCGCACCCGCTCCTACAACGTCCAGCTGTGGGCGGACGCGCTCGACATGCAACAGAGGGTGAGGGGCTCTGTCGAGGACAGGTACCCGTCAGACCCCGCTGCGCTGCTCACGGAGCTGGAGCGCGAGCGCGAGATGCGCCGCCACGAGGCCAGCGACGCAGCCGTCGCAAGACGTGCAGAAGAGCTTGACGGCAACGGCTTCGAATCCGACGGCTACATCATCCGCCCCGCAGCCACCGTGCGCGAGATCCTCGACGAGGCCAACACGCAGCACAACTGCGTGGCCGGGTTCATCGACAAGTACGCCAGCGGGCAGACCGACCTCTGGCTGATGCGGAAGGCCAGCGACCCCGACGCGCCGCTCGTGACCGTCGAAGTGAGGGGTGGCACCGTCCGTCAGGCGTTCCAGAGCCACAACAGGCAGCTGACCGCGGCCCAGCGCCGCTTCCTCTCCGACTGGTGCGAGGCCGTGGGCTACCGCATGCCGACAGGAGGGAGGATGCGCGCGCTGGGTGCGTAGCGCGAGACTGCCGACACAGCACGAAAGGGAGGGGCGAACACCCCTCCCCAAGTGCAGTTTCCGTGGAGACGAGCCACGAGGGCGGCGCGCAGGCCATGCCCCTGCGCGCACCGCCGCCGCATGGCTCGTGGGGGGCTCGCCATAGGCGCGGCGGCGGGAGGGTTTGCCCGCGCGCGGTGCGCGGCTAGGGTAGGCCCACCCGCCCGTCCCTTGGTAAGGGAATTGATGTCACTCCGGCATGCAATGATTCCCGCGCGAAGAAAGCGTGGGAAGGAGCCGCATTGGAGAACACGATGACCGTCGCAGAGATGCTGGACGCGCTCTACGACAGCATTGGGAGCACATGGGTCACGGGCAAGTCCTTCGTCGAAGAGGTCGGCGAGTGGGTCGACCGCCTAAGGGAGCTCGAGGCCTGTGAAGATGACGACGAGCCCTGATCACTCCTCGTCATCGTCGTCGTCCGGGGGGATCACCCACATGCCCTCGCCGTCGTCCCAGACGTAGGTGTCGAACTCGTGCTCGCCGCGACCCGATCTGACGGCATGGACGCCCCTGACGAAGGGCTCTCGAATCTCGCCGCCGGGCTCCACGACCCGGAACGACAGCCAGCAGTCCATCCCCTTGACCGAGGTCGGAACGTCCACCGCAATCGTCCACCAGCGGCCGCGGTCATCGTCCTGCCCATCTCGTCGACCGACCAGGGCAGGTCTTCCCACCCCGGCTGCGCGTCTGGTAGTGCGGTTCTCACGAACCAGTCTACGGTCTCGTCAATCTGCTTCTGATAGATCCAGTTGCCCATGGTGCTCTCCGTTTGCCCGTACTGCTGCTCAAAAATCAATGATTGTAGTAGTGGATGAGAAGTCGGCTCTCGCCTCCATAGAGCGGCAGTCTGCGGAGGAGAGTCTTGAGACCCTCCTCAACGAACGCTCCGCCAACTTGGCCGCTGCTCATCCCGCCTGCAGCGAAGCGCTCAATGTACACGTACTCGTCCACCCCATACGGAATGCCGAGCTCGTAGGCCACCGCAAGGTATTTCTGCACGAGAAGCCTAGGGTCCAGGGGAAGGATATCTGTTGTGAACTCTCGCGCAGCATAGGCCCAAAACAACGGGGCGCCTCTGCTCCCCCAAAAGCCCGGTTCGGAAAGGAAGAGCTCGTACGCATGATGTGTGCCCTCTTCGCCGAACCGCAGAAACGGCATCTGGCCATCAAGCCTGAGAAGCTCCTGCCTGAGTATTGCCAATTCATCCTCACGCTTGAAGGCCGGGCAGTATTCGGCCCCCAAGACGCTTTTCTCGAACTGTATGACATCCCAATCGTCGTAGAGGCTACCGCCGACGGCGTCGATACACTCGTATGCGAGCTTGTGATGCAGAAGACGCCCGAACTCAAGGCTTTCAAACGATACCGGCATGGGATCTCCGTCCAATCGCATGGGACCATTCGATTGTAGTTGTTGTCCAAACCACAAGCCCGGCGCGGCCCGCAAGCGGGCCGGGTCACCTGGGTTTCCGACACCCCGGCTGCGCCGGGGATTGTCGGGTGATCCCCTATCCTCGCCGCGCCGTCGAAAACCCCACGGCACGAGCCACGAGAGCAACGCCTAGCCCTCGGACCGGGGCATCATGGCACAGGCTCCTTTGAGGCGGCAGGCACCCCTAGCGCCGCCTCCCGTCGCCTGACGCGCCAACCCCTGCGCGCGCCGCGCCCCGCCCGCAAACGGGCGCGCTCCGGGGATCGCGCTTGCCTTGTCGCCCCCGTCCGAGGGAAGGAAGAGCCGACCCTCACCCGAGCCCAAAGGGGGCACACCATGAGCCAGACCGCAACCATCGTCCCGACCACCGCCATCGCCGAACGCTGGGAGGCAACGACGCCCGTCACGGGGGACTACGCCCGCGACTGCGCGGAGCTCGCCCGCGAGGCCCTGTCGCACGTCGGGTTCACCCGCTTCGAGGAGACGCCCTTCGAGGACGTGCTCGCCTGCCGCGAGGGCGACCTCCCCGTCACCGTCGCCGTCCTGCCCGTGCCCGTGGAGGGCTTCGAGATGACGCTCGACGACCTCCAGTCGCTCATCGACGAGGACGTCGTCGCGCACGGGGCGGCGCTCTGCGTGGGCCGCGCGCTCGCGTCCGACGGCCCCCTGCCATCCCACCTGCGCTTCGACGTCGTGAGCGTGTGCGTCAACCTCGACGCCGGGCGCGTGCGCGTCCACCACGTCCGCGGGGCGTGGCAGTCGTAGCCATGGCCGCACATATCGCGCGTCGGGAGCGCTCGCCACCAAGGCGGGCGCTTTCCTTTTGTGTGGTGTTTGTGCAGGTCAGACGCCATGAGGGCACGCGGCCGGGGCCGCGCCACGGCGGAGGCCAAGCCCCTCCGCCGCCCGTCCCGCACGCGCAGGCACCCCTAACGCTTGTGGGGACGGGATGGGGCATTCTAACCGCAAAGCTTCCCATGTCGTGCAAATAGCACCGTTCCAGAGCTCTACCCCTCGAGACTAACGGGGTCTCTTATGAGGCTAATAAGATTGTCAACACTCTTCGCAGCATTCCCAAGGTCGAAGAAGAACATGTCAACTTGCACGCCGTCGCCGCTCACGTGCCTTCCCTCCGGCATCAGCCCCGGATCGACGCCCTCGTGCCATGGGTAGAGCAGAACGACGTGCTGCATGCTCTCACCGTCGGCGCGGTACCGCTGCCCGTAGGCGTACATCTGGTGCATGTCTGCCACCGAGAGGTCCTTCGGCCCATAGACGCGCTTCCACTTGGTGTCGAGCACGACTCGGCGCCCGTTGCCGCACTCGCAGAGGATGTCGGGGCGCAGCGAGACGCGCCTGCCCTCGAAAAGCCACTGACCGGTAGCCTGCAGCTCGACGCGCTCGACGAGCGGATCGTGCAGGGCCCTGCGCCTGAGCAGCCTGCCGACATTGTCCTCGAACACCCGCTCCATAGGGAACAGCAGCGCCGTAGCCACGCTCTCGCCCTTGAACATGGTGAAGCTCTCGCCACGCAGGAACACCCGGCACCAGGCGATGAGCGTGCCGTACGCCCTGGTCGAGCGGTCGTCCACGCACCGAGCGAGGTCGGCGTCGACGTTCACGCACCGCCTGACCCCCTCGAAGGCGGGAAGGAGCTGGATGACCCGCCTCACGTTGCCGTTGTCGCGCGAGCTGCGGCGCAGGTGGAGAAGAGCTGCCTTCACGAGCCTGTTCTCGGGCCGGTCGGGCAGCAGCTCGTCGTGCACGAGGTTGGTCATGTGCGCCCGGGCGGCGCCCTTCCTGGCCTCGCGGGAGAAGTCGATCTTGCCTCGCACGTACTTCTCCTCGGACTCCACGGCCACATAGGCGGAGCGTATGCCTCGCCTCACGAGGTCGGCCGCCTCGTCTAGGAACATGGAGACGAAGACCTCGAAGAGCGGGGCCTTGCCGGTGGTGAGCCCGGTGCGGTCGAACGAGCGGAACGACACATCGGTGCCGAGTTCCTCGAGCATGCGGGCGAACACCTCGCGGTCGTCGGTTCCGGCGCCCGGCGCGACGTCAATCTTGGGAAGGACCTCCACCTGCAGCCCGTCGCGAAGCTCCACCACACCCACGTAGTTCTGCAGCTGTATGGCCTCGCCGATGCCCCTGGGCGAGCAGAGGCGCATGAGCTCCAGCGGGCTGTCGCCCTCGCGGTTCGCGAGCGCGAACTCGCGGAGTGCGGCGAAGCTGTCCGCGCCGACGGCGTGGCAGTTCGACCTGCCGAGGTCGGCGGGCACCAGGAACTCGTACTCCCTGGCGACAACGTGCCTTCCGGCCATTGCCTAGCCCTCCCGGCCCGTCTTGTAGATGAGTGCGTACGCCTCGGCCTCCCTGGGGGCAGGCAGCACGCGCCAAGACCTCAGGCGGTCATACTCGTCCGTGTCCTCGCCCCAGAACACGCTCGCGTCGTTGCCCTGCTCGATGAAGCGGTCGGCGGCGGCGCCGAGCACCGAGCGGATCTTACCGTAGTCGTCGAAGAAGTACTCCTGCAGAAGCGGTATCAGCCTGGTCTCGAAGGCCCTGGCCAGCCGCTCGACGGATGGCTCCGCGGCGAGGTCCATGAGGTAGGCGTGCCCCAGCGTGTGCTCGCGGTCGTAGAGCAGCTCGATCCGCGCGTTCATCACGGCGAGCATGCGCGCCACGTCCACACCCTCGACCTCGATGCCGGCGAGCAGCCCCGGCTCTGGCATGACCTCCACGAACTCGAAGCGCCTCCGCAGGGCGGTGTCCATCAGCGCGATGGAGCGGTCGGCCGTGTTCATGGTGCCCAGGACGTGCACGTTGCCAGGCACGCCGAACATCTCGCCGGAATACGGCAGCCTCGCCAGGGTCTCCTCTGGCGCTCCCTTACGCTTGCTCGGCTCGAGCAGCGTTATGAGCTCTCCGAAGACCTTGGACACGTTGCCTCGGTTGATCTCGTCGATGACAAACACGTAGGGCTTGCTCGCTTGGGGCGAAGCCTTGGACTCGTCGCTCATGCCCATGGCCTCGAGCAGCTTCGAGGGACTCACGCGCGTCAGCTCGTAGACGGTCTGCAGCGTCAGCGCCTTGCCGCCGTTGAGCGGCAGGAAGTCGTTCTTGGCAATGCCGTCCAGCCACTGCGCCGTCCTCTTGCGCCTAGCGCCGGGCATACTCTCGTCCCACTCGAAGTCGCCGGTCACCACGGCGACGTCGTAGCGGCTGCTCACGGCGCCGGGGATGACGACGAAGTCGCCGGGCTGCATCTCCTCTTGGAAGGCGTTTATGGCGCGCCTGTTCTGGTCTGAGAGTTCCTTGGAGTCGTCTACCTCGTCGGGACTCACGTCGTCCCAGCCCATCCGCAGGCTGCCCTCCTCGCGGCATCTCTCCAGCAGGTCGGCCACGCCACCTGTCTTGAGCCCCATCTTCCACACGCGCGGGCGCGGGTTTCCGGGGAACCTGGGGACGCCGTCCTCGGCGGAGGCCACGGCCACCACGTCCTCCGCCGCCTCGCAGAAGTCGCGGAAGACGCCCTTGCGCAGCGGGTAGGTCACAACGCCCTTGTCCTCGTCATACTCGGGCCGCAGGCCCTCGATGAACTCCTCGTATCCGTAGGACTGGTGGAAGGTGGTGAAGCCGATGCGTCCCTCTGCCACGAGCTTGTCGTAGCGCTCGGCCACCTCGGCGAACCCGTCGGGGTCTGCCATGGCATCCAGCACGTCCTCGACGCGCCGCCCGTCGCAGATCGCCACGGCGTAGGCGCGGGTGCGGTAGGTCTTGCCGGTGCCCGGGGGGCCGTACAGGATCATGTTTTTCGGGTAGGTGACGCCCTCGAACGCCACCTCGTCGTTGTCTTCCCTGGGGGTCTCTCCGTCGAGGAGATCGGCCCAGTCCGTGTGCCACGTCTTCATGTAGCGCGACGCGTAGTAGGCGACGTCCTGCAGCATCAGGTGGTGGGCGGGATCGGCGGCGCGCTCCTCCTCCGTGAGGGCGCTGTCGCTGAGGGCCACGAGCTCGGTGTCCTTCATCAGCTCGGGCAGGACCGCGTCGGCCAGGCTCTCGTAGGTGAGGAACTTGGCGACGGGGTTGCCGGGCAGCTTCGCCCCGACGCACTCGGCGAAGTCGCTGCCCACGGTGGGCTTGAAGAAGTGGTACCTGTCGGGCATCTCGAAGGCGAGGTAAAGGCTCACGGCCGACGGCGTCTGGTGGCTGCCCTCCAGCGGCTTGTCGGCGGTTTCGTTGTGCTCCTGCAGCACCGCATCTACGGCGTCCACGAAGCCGGTGTAGGCGTCGCGCAGCGGGCGCTCGGGGTCGAAGAGCACCTTGAAGGCGTCCCGTATTCCGTCGGCGTCGAAGTCCACGAGCTTGGAGAGGCGCCCGAACGGGTAGGAGAACCCGTTGCCCAGAAGCTGTCCCTGCCCGGTGGCGGAGGGCTTGAGGGCCGCGCGAAGGTGCTCGGCGAAGTCTTCGCCCTCGGCCTCGATGTCCCAGTTGTCCTGGTAGGCCTTCGCGTCACACCACTTGTAGGCTTCGTGGTCGCCCTCCTCGTCGCCGGGCACCCGGAAGCGCGGGAAGTCCTGCTTGTAGAGCGAGACGAGCCTCGCGAGCCTCTCGCTGCTGAAGGCGGCCCGCTCGCGCACCTCGGCCTCTACGAGCGGAGCGTCGCCCTCGCCGATCCTGCCGATGGCCTCGGCAAGCTCGGGGCGAAGCCGCCACTCGAAGGACCCGTGCCTCGACTTCCCGACGTAGCTGCCGACGCAGGTGACGGGCCAGTACTTCCCGGCACCATCAATCTCGCGGGGGCTTATGCCGAGCCTCTTGCAGACGTTCTCGCCATAGGTCGACACGTTATTGCTGTAGAAGTTCGAGCCGCGCCCGTAGTCGTCGTCGAGCTCGGCGCACGTCACGCCCTTGGGGTGCTTTGCGAGGCACCGCAGCGCGGTGAGCGTGTTGGCGGACGTGAAGTCCTTGTCTCGCAGCAGCTCCTCCCACTTATCCGCAGAGATTCCCGGGTCGTACTCGCTGGGCGCCGGCACCCAACCGCCCAGCTCCCACGCTTCGTGTGAAACGGTGGTGAAGTCGGCCTGCGCCTTCTCCCGCACCTCGTCGAGGAGAGCGAGGTACCCGTCGCCCTTGAGCGGCGTGGGCACGGCTACGTCATAGCGGTTCCAGAGGTAGGTGCGCGTGTTGTTGTCGATTGGCAGGAAGGTCTTCGGCCTCGCCCAGAAGAGGGCCATGGTCAGGTTCGCGTCGCCGACGTTGCCCTGCGCGTGAACGACGTCGAAGAGCCGCATGAGCTCCGCGCGCTCGTCTGCCTTGCCGTCGGCGTAGGTCACGGCGCTGCGGAAGAGCTGCCAGTTGTGCCTGACGGTGTCGGGCTTTCCGTCCCAGAAGCGCCAGCGCTGCGGGTTGGTTACGGGCAGACCGTCGAAGTCGGTGGGCACGGGCGATTTCAGCCCGAAACGTTCGATGATCGTCCTCACGGCCTCGACGCGCTTGTCGAAGTTCTTTCGCTTCCCGTTGAACATGGAGAAGAACGTGAGCGGGTCCATCTGCTCGTAGTGCTCGCCGAGGATCTCCTCGACGACCTTGCAGAGCTCGTCCTGCCGCTCCCCGTATCCGAGAAGCATGGTCGCAATCTCCTCGTAGACTGGTATCCAGGTAAATTGCCCGCCACTAGACATCTGACGCTCCTAAACAATCATGGTCTGCCGAGTAGTGAGGCTGGACCTCAATCCTCGTTTGTACGGTAGACATCGATGGTCTGCCCTGCCTCATTCTTCCAAGTGACCCATCCGTCACATGAAGCACCGAGCACAAAGCTTCCCGCTCCAGACGGGGAGCGGAAAGCCACATCCTCCGTGACAACTCCATCAGGTCCGACAAACGCATCACGCTGCTGTTTTATCCCTCGAGATAACCCCGCCCCTTCAACCTCGCTGACTCTGGAACCTGCCCTTATTACGTAGCTCCCCCCGATTACGTCCATCGACGCACTGACCTGCTTTCCGGTCTTCTTAATCTTGCGCGTCATGCGGTATCTTCCGTCAGGCACCTCACCCGATCCTGACTTTGCCCTACGGTCCTCCGTAGCATGCTCAAATACTTGTTCTTTGGTCTCCGCAACCGGATAGACTTGCCTACCCTCGAACGAGGAGAGCAGCTGGACTACGAGGTCCACGTCCAGAGCAAAGAGCTCTGAATTTGGCACTCGTGACCTTGAAAAGATATCGTCGAGCATAGACTCTTTCTCATCGTAGTCATCGACCTCGATGGCAAATTCCCTCTTCAAGGCAGTGACATTGAAGTATCCGTTGCGCTCCAGCTGGTACATCCTGTCCTTGAAGTTGTCGACGCCCGTCTTCCCTATCTTCACGAGACCTGGGACGGCCGTCGTCATGACGTAGATGATGCCTCGCGCCATATCTAGCACCCCTTATCGAAGCCAACATGAATACGCGAATCCATTATCGCCCTACATGACATGGTTGATGAGAAGACGAAGATGAATGGAGCTAGAAGAGCTTGTGCTTGGGAACAGCGTAAGTTCTCGGAGGTGTTCTCCTTTCTACGCAACAACACGCTCTCTCGCGCCGAGCTTAGCGATTCCGAGGGGGAAACGCGCGACGTTCACTACGGAGACATCCTCGTCAAGTTCGGTGAAGTCATCGATGCGCGGCGTGACGAGCTGCCGAGAATCGCAAGCGACGCGCTGGCGGGCGGGCTTTCATGTCAGCCCCTCTCAAACGGCGATGTGATAATCGCCGATACGGCAGAAGACGAGGCCGTCGGCAAGTGCTCTGAGCTGCGCGGATGTGGCGATTACCCAATCGTCTCGGGGTTGCACACGATGGCTTGCAGACCAGAGTTTGAGTTCGCGCCCGGATACCTCGGCTATTACATGAACTCGCCCGCGTTCCATGACCAGCTGCTTCCGTTGATGCAGGGCATCAAGGTTATCTCGGTTTCGAAAGGAGCTATCAGCGACACGGAAGTATGCTTCCCCTCGCTACCTGAGCAGAAAGCGATAGGAGCATCGCTGACAGAGCTCGACAACCTCATCACCCTTCATCAGCGTAAGCATCAATCAACCGGCCAGACGTGCGTCAAGCTTGGGAACAGCGTAAGCTTGGGGAGCTGATGGACGTGACCTCAGTTCGTCGGGTCCATCAGGAGGATTGGACAGGTGAGGGCGTTCGCTTCTTGCGGGCACGCGATCTCGTTGCTTTCGCGAAGAATGAGCCGATCGATGACCCTCTCTTCATTTCGGAAGAGATGTATCAGGAATACTCAGCTCAGTCCGGCAAGGTTTCCATGGGCGATCTCCTAGTCACGGGAGTTGGAACAATAGGTGTCCCATGGCTTGTGACCAGCGAAAACCCTATCTACTTCAAAGATGGGAACATCATATGGTTCAAGAATGCAGGCGCGATAGATGGTGAGTTCTTCTACCACAGCTTCACTGCAAGCACAATCCAAAACTACGTCAATGAGGCTGCCGGCATCGGAACCGTCGGCACCTACACTATAGAGACGGGAAAGAAGACGCCAATCTGGCTGCCAGTAAAACAGGAGCAGCGCTGTATCTCGGCTTTCATGTCGTGCCTCGACAACCTCATCACCCTTCATCAGCGTGACCACAGGACCGCTCGCACCGATTCACCTGCGGCACTAATACTTGTCTCGTTCTCCCTTCGAGAGCCGCCCAATCACGAAGAAGGAGAGGAGAGCAGCATGCTCAGCCAGCTCACCAAGGACGACCTCCTCTGCACGTACTACAGGGAGTGGATCGCCGTCTACAAGGAGGGTGCAGTAAGACAGGTCACCCTCAACAAGTACAGCCTTGCCCTCGCATGGGTCGAGAGGCTCGCACCAGAGCTCACGCTCGGCCAGCTCGACCGGATAGCCTACCAGGGGCTACTCAACCAGTACGCGAAGACGCACGAGAGGCAGACGACCATGGACTTCCACCACCAGCTGAAGGGCGCAATACTCGACGCAGTGGACGAGGGGCTGGTCCCAAGAGACCCGACCAGGAAGGCGATAGTGAAGGGCAAGCCCCCGCGCCCGAAGAAGAGCCGCTACCTCAACCAGTTCGAGTTGCACAAGCTGCTCGCCAGCCTGGAGCTGGGCCAGGACATCGGATGGGAGTGGTTCATACTTCTGGTAGCCAAAACGGGGCTCAGGTTCTCCGAGGCGCTCGCCGTGACCCCCGCCGACTTCGACTTCAGCCGCCAGACGCTCTCGGTCAGCAAGACCTGGGACTACAAGAATGGGGGCGGGTTCGTGCCGACCAAGAACCGCTCGTCCATCCGCAAGGTGCAGATCGACTGGCAGCTCATCGTGCAGTTCTCGGTCCTAATTAAGGGCCTTCCCGAGGACAAGCCCATGTTCGTCAAGGACGACCGCAAGGTCTATAACTCGACGGCAAACGACGTGCTCGCAAGGCTCTGCAGGAAGGCCGAGGTCCCTGTCATCTCCATCCACGGGCTCAGGCACACCCACGCATCCCTCCTGCTCTTTGCCGGGGTTTCGATTGCCAGCGTTGCCAAGAGGCTCGGTCACGCAAGTATGAATACGACGGAGAAGACGTACCTCCACATCATCCAGGAGCTCGAGAACAAGGACGTGGACCTGGTCATGAGGTCGCTCACGAGTCTGGTCTAGGATCATCACAGCGTAAGCCATGCGGGCGGCTCTCGAAGATGAAGGGTGATGAGGTTGTCGAGGCGGTGAAAAAGCTCGGCGATACTCTGCTGCTCTTGTCTTGTTGGGAAGCAGACAAGACCAAGGAGGGCATTCTCGGCCGAGACCTTCATGTCGTTCTTCG
>Ga0256405_10008839_pt1 | contig 14135 bp, 12 predicted proteins | sample RumenRJG_02DNA_FD_189096 | JGI IMG/M metagenome (GOLD analysis project Ga0256405, IMG submission 189096) | Bovine rumen microbial communities from Lethbridge, Alberta, Canada - RJG_02 | ecosystem: Host-associated > Mammals > Digestive system > Stomach > Rumen | place: Canada: Alberta...
ACGAAATTCAGACCGCATCTTCACGACTTGCATGACCACTCCCTTTCCTTTAGGATCACTCTTTTGCGCCTCCCCCTTGTAGAAGGTTCCAAGAGTTATGCCAATATTATAGCATAACCAGTCGCGTTTGTGCAAGCATGCTGACGCGGCAAGCGAACGACGGGCGCACCGCCTGCGCCGTCCGTCAGCCCTCGACCGCGCGCGGCCTGGAGAAGAACGCCGCGTACGCGAAGAGGTAGGCGAGGCCCGCGATGCTGACGAGATAGGCCGGCATGAACCCGACCTTGTCGGCGATGAAGCCCTGCACGAGCGGCAGGATGCCGCCGCCGACAATCATCGCCATGAAGAGGCCCGACGCGGCGTTGGTGTACTTGCCCAGCCCCTCGACGGCGAGGTTGAACGTGCACGGGAACATCACCGAGGTGCACAGGCCGCACGCGACGAAGCACCACGGGCAGCCCGTCGCCATGCCGGCCACGACGAGGAGGACGCCGACCGCGCCGGTCGTCATCATCATCTGACGGCTCGAGACCTTCCCGCCGATCGCCGAGCCGACCGCGCGCCCGACGATCATCATCATCCAGTAGAGCGAGGCGAGGCCGGTGGCGTACTTCATGTCGCCCGTCCGGGCCGTCAGCCACGTGATCATCGTCGCCGGGATGCCCACCTCGACGCCGACGTAGCAGAAGATGCCGATGACGCCGAGCAGCGTGTGGCGGAACCTGAGCGGCGAGAACACGCCGATGGAATCATCGGCCTTGACGCTTTCCGGGTCCTCGATGTTGAGGAAGAAGAGAATCGCGAAGACGGCGGCGAACACGGCGAGCGCGATGTAGAGCACGGGATTGACCTGCGCGAAATTGCGGATGTCGGCGACCTGGCCGATGCACGCGCCGACGAGGAACGGCGTCAGCGTGCCGGTCACCGAGTTGAACGTCATGCCGACGAGGTTCAGCTGGTTGCCGCGCTTGCCGCCGCCGCCGAGCGTGTTCAGCATCGGGTTGGTGACGACGTTCAGGAGGCACATCGAAATGCCCGCCACGAACGCGCCCGCGAGGTAGATGCAGAACCCCGCCGTCGCCTCGACCTTGAACACGCCGGAGAGGAACTGGACGAAGACGCCCGCGAAGCCCGTCGCCACGGCGACGAGCGCGGTCCGCTTGTAGCCGATCTTCGACAGGAGCATGCCGCTCGGAATGCCCATGAAGAGGTACGCGAAGAAGTTCATGAAGTTGCCGAGCTTGCCGAGGACGTTCGCATTGTCGCTCTTGGGCAGCAGGTGCTGCCAGACGTCGCCGGCCGGTGCGGCGAGGTTGGTGACGAACGAGATCATTCCACAGAGGAAGATCATGGCGATGATGGCGACCCAGTTTGTCTTTTTCATGGCTTCTTTCTTTTTTTGGTTTTCAAGTTTCCGATATTTTATCATATTTGCGCGCAGTTCGCCATCCCCATCGACGGAGCGGCGCGGTCAGCGGACGACCGAGACCGTCGCCTCCGCGCGGATGTCGTCCGCGGCCGCGCCGACGAGGAGGCGGTAGTCGCCCGCATCCGTGCGCCAGTCGTGCACGCCCGTGTCCCAGTACGCGAGATCGCGCGCCGTGACGGTGAGCGTCACGCGCTTCGTCTCGCCCGGCGCGAGCGCGACCTTGGCGAAATCCTTCAGCTCCTTGACGGGGCGCGGCACGCGCGGTGCAACCGCCGCGACGTAGAGCTGCACCGTCTCCTTGCCCGCAACCTTGCCCGTATTGGTGACCGGCACGCTCACTTTCAACTCGCCACCCCCAACTTTCAACTCTCCACGCTCCACGCTCAACTCCCCATATTCAAACGTGGTGTAGCTCAGGCCGTGCCCGAACGCGAAGAGCGGGCGGATGTTCTCCTTCTCGTACCAGCGGTAGCCGACGAAGATGCCCTCGTTGTAGATCGAGTGCGCGGCCGTGTACGTGCCCTTGCGCGCGACGGGCGTATCGGCGAGCGACACCGGCCACGTGCACGGCAGCTTGCCCGACGGGTTCACGTCGCCGAAGAGGACGCGCGCGAGCGGCCGTCCCGCCTCCTGCCCGAGGTAGGGCTGCTGCAGGATCGTCGCCGCCTGATCCGCCCACGGCAGTTCGAGCGGCGCGCCGGAGTGGGTGATGATGACAAGGTTCTTCAGCTTCCACGACAGGACTTCCGCGATCGCCGCGTCGTGCCCTTCCGGCAGCTTCAGGTTCGGGCGGTCGTCGCCCTCGCACTCCAGCGCCTGGCCGTGGCCGACTTCCGATCAGCAATCTTCTTTTCCGCCCAACCTTCAGCCCTTCTGACCAACCTTCAGCCATTCAGCAATCTCCTATCCCCTGCTCTCGTCCCCCCAAAAATCAACGCCCCTCCAACCTTCAGCTTCGTTTATGAGAATTCAATGCGGAAAATTCTTGTCTGATTTTCTCACGCTTCTTGTCGCGTCGCTTCTTCACCCGTTTCACCATCTGGTCGGCCATCCGGCCCGGCCGCGCGGTGCATCTTGGCGGATCGAGAAAAACGGTTTCGGGCGACAGTTGATAGTCGACATCGGCGAACAGCTGCGAAAACGTCCTGGACGGCGCACCAAGCAGCGCCGCCATCTTCTCGTCCAGCGGCTCCTCCAGCAGGCGCGACGTCGGCACGGGGTCGTGCGTCTGCGTCAGCTGCCGCAGACGTGTCGCCAGCGCCTTGTAGCGCATGAGCGTCTTGTATTTCGGCGCGAGTTCGGGCAGACACAGCCGCAACCAGCCGCGAATGCCGCCGTTTCGTCCGACAACATTCCCGTATTCGTCGAATTTGAGGCAGCTGTCAACGTGGCAGGCGAGCGTATCGAGGAGACCGCCCAGGCGGATGGCATCTGCGCGCGAGTTCGTGCGGCGGTCCCATGCCGCGCGGATTTCGTCCGCCGTGGGCATGGGCGCGTCCATTTCGCGTCGGGTCACTTTGCGCCGTTCAAGGGCGAGTTGGCGGCGTCGCGCGCGTTCCCGCTCGTAATAGACGGGACGGCGGAGACTGCGCAGATCGCGCATCAGTTCGCGCTTCATCCGGTCCCGCTCGACGGGATCGGTGATTTTGCGCACCGTGTCGCGCAGCGCCAGCCCGATATCCGTTGCGAGACACACGCCCAGGACGATCGGGTTGAAGGTCGAATCGAAGCACCAGCCTGCACCCCGCCCGTCCGCGCCCCTCCTGCCTGTCCTCCGCGGATAATAGGTATGGATATCCAGATAGGTGCCGGAATAACTTTGCGCATCACTCCGCGACCAGCCATACTGCGCGGCATACCAATAGGCCGAATGTTGATATGTTCTCGACTCATTTTTCACGACTTGACCCTCCTTTCACTGAATTGACGTTCCCTTCGCCACGGATTGACGCGCCTCTCTCCGAGGCGAGTGGCACCCCTTCTACCCGCGGACAAGAACAGTATATCATAAAATGAGAATTCTATGCGGAAATTCTTAAAAGCATTTTTAACACACATTTCTGGTGTTTCTTTTCAGTATTGATACTTTCCTGTCGTTGATTTCGTTGCGGCAAAAGCCATGTGCCGAATTCGCAACATACTGCATCCGCCGTGGACCGAATCAGCCAATGCCGAACCAGCCGCGCGTCAAAACCGCCGCGCGCCTATCGAGCCCCACGCACGCTTCATCAGCCGCGCACAGAATTCATCGTATGCTGAATCCGCTGCGAACCGAATCAGCCACTGCCGAATCAGCCACGAACCGAACCAGCTGCGAACCGAATCAGCCACGCGCCTAGTCCGCCGTGTAGATGATCGCGTCAAGGTAAAAGACGACCGGATCGCCCGAGGACGCCAGCGACAAGCCGAAGCCCGTCTTGATCTGCGAAAGATCCTTGCCGTCAAGCGGAATGCGGTAGCGTATCCACTCCTTCTTCAGCGTCACCGCCAGCTTCGCCTCGGCGCTGTCGCCGTGCGGCTTGTCCTTCAGCCCGCCCACGAAGAAATCGACCTTCTCGCCGCCCCTCTCGCCGCGCGCACGGAACACGAGCGTCGTCGCCTGGGACAGGTTGCGCCCGCCCGGCTTCTCGCCCCAGTCGTTCGCCGGATCCTGCCAGAAGATGCCCGCCCAGCCGATGTGGTCGGTGTATTCGACGCGCAGGCACGTTTCGCCCGCGAACGGCCGGTCGGCGCACCGCTCGTCCACCTTCAGCGCGCGCGTGTTGCCCATGTAGCCCGACGGCACCCACGGGCCGCGCGCCGTCTCGCGGAAAAGCGCTTCCGCGCGGCGACCGGCCGGACCACCCTCGGCGAAATCCAGGAAGTGCGCTTCGCCCGGGTCCTGCAGCTGCTCCGCGAAACCGATCTGCCGATCGGTCAGCTCGCCGGCCTGTGCGGCTGGGAATCCGACAGCTACCTCAAGCGCTTCTTCAAAAAGCGCACCGGCCTGACGCTGCGCGAAGGACGGGCGCGGCGGATCGACGCGGGAAATATGATATACTGTCCGGCGTGAAAAAGATCCGCGCACTCCTCGCCGCCGCCCTGCTGGCGCACGGCGCATCGGCCGCGCCGCCCGCGTTCGCGAAAGGCGCGGACGTGAGCTGGGTCACCGAACTGGAGGCGCGCGGCTACAGCTGGCGCACCGCGGCCGGTCTCCCGAAGGACTGCTTCGCGCTGATGAAGGCGCTCGGCTTCAACGCCGTGCGACTGCGCGTGTGGGTGGACCCGAAAGACGGATGGAACAGCGGCGACGATCTCGCGGCGAAAGCGCGCCGCGCCGCGAAGCTGCGCCTGCCGGTGATGCTCGACTTCCACTACTCCGACACGTGGGCCGATCCCGGCAAGCAGATCAAGCCCGCGCGCTGGGCCGCGCTCGACCGCACGGCGCTGATCGCGGCGCTCACCGACCATACGGCGCGCGTCCTGAAGGCCGTCAAGGCGACGGGCGCGGAGATCGCGTGGGTGCAAATCGGCAACGAGGTGCGCCCCGGTTTTCTCTGGGATGCCGATCCCGCGCGCAGCGGCGCGCTGTCCGACCGGACCGAGGGCGGCCGGCCGGTGGCCGCGAAAAATGCACGGAACTTTGCGGCCTTCCTGAACGCCGGAGCCGCCGCCGTGCGCCGGACGTGCCCGCGCGCCAAGATCATCGTCCATTGCGATCACGGCGACCGCTGGGACGACCTCGTCGGCGTGCTGGAGGCGGCCCAAGGCGTCGACTACGACCTGTTCGGCGTCTCGCTCTATCCGCCGCGCGACTGGGGTCCGTCGATTGCGGCCTGCGCGGACAATCTCGCCCGCGTCAAGCGGGAGTACCGCAAGGACACGATGGTCTGCGAGTTCGGGATGCCGACCCATCCGTTCGATCCGGCGCGCGCGGCGACGGCCGCGCTGCTGGCGGCGCTGCGCAAGACGGCGGCGTGCCGCGGCGTCTTCTACTGGGAGCCCGAATCGTTCCCCACGCCGGGCGGCTACACGATGGGCGCCTGCACGCTCGACGGCAAAGTCGCCGTGCCGACGCCCGCGCTCGCCCCGTTCCATCGGTGAGGTGAAGAGAGGAGGGGTCGGAAGGTTGGCTGCCGAACCGTCCCAACCTCGACCCAGCGGCTCACTGGGCGGGCGGGGCGCTCGCCCGCCAGTCGGGGCCGAGAATGCGCTCGACGCAGACGAGCGCGTTGGAATGGATGTCGCGCATGAGCGGCACGGGGCTGCCGAGCGCCTCCGACAGCGGATACGGGTTGTGGCGCAAGAAGTCGAAGTCCGCCTCGATCTCGCGCATGAGCCGCGCGTCGCTCACGCCCATGTCCTTCAGGAAGCGGAGCCGCCGGAAGCGCCACATCGCCCCGTCCACCGCGCGGTACGTCTTCAGGTGCGCGATCAGGAGGTCCATCCGCCGCGCCAGTTCCGCCGCAGGCCCTTTCGCGGCCGCCGGGCGCGCCGCCTCGAGCGCCGCGATCGCCGCGTTCTTCTCGTCGACGACGGCCTGGATGTTCGCCTCCGTCGGCATCAGCGCCGTGCGGCCCTCGGGCAGATACTGGCGGTTCGTGTAGCGGAGGAGATCTTCTCGACGCTGCACCGTCTTCGCCGCCTTCGATTCCGTCGGCGCACCGAGCCCGAGCGGCGAGAACGCGACGACCGCCGCGCGCTCGCACGCCTGCAGGGCCGCCACCGCCGCCGGCGCGTCCGCGCCGTAGCGCGGCTCGGCCCATTCGCGCCAGATCGCCGCCACGTCGTCGTCCGGATCCCACGCGAGCTGCCGCCACGCATGGATGTTGATGGAATTGACGTCGTCGTCCAGCGCCTCGTAGTCGCCGCGCTTGTAGCCGCCCGCGTAGAGGCACACGCCGTTGTCGCGCCCGACGAGCGCGGCCGCCTTTTTCATCGTCCGGGCCGTATGCCCGACGTTGGAATACGGCAGGTAGTTGAGCCCCACCGTCTGCCCCGTGATCTGCCACTCGGCGAGCTCCGTGCGCCCCGCCGCCGCGGCCGCGCCGAGCAGGTTCGAGAACGGCGGATCGGGCTGGCAGTCGGCGTTGTAGACCTTCGTGACGAAGACCGTCGCGCGGTCGCTCGCCTCGAACGCGCGCGCCCACGTCGCGAGCGCATCCTCGCGGCCCGCGTAGCCGGGCGCGTGCACCCACTCGTCGCCGAGGAAATGCGGCGCGCCGCTCGCCCACGTGCGCACGATGAGCCGCTTGCCGATCGCCTTGAGCGCCTGTTCAAAGCAGTTGACGAGGACCGCGTTGCGCGCGCCGAAGCTGTCCAGAGCGCCCGCGCGGCACTTCCTGCAGCAGCAGTTGAGGCCGTAGTCGTCCCAGAACGTCACCACCACGCCGTCGAAGTCGCCCGACTCGGCGAGCTCGGTGATCGTCTGCGTGAAAAACGCCCACGTCGCCGGCGACGACGGGCACAGGACGCCCTTCTCCCAGCTGCGGCCCGGATCGACGCCTTTCGCCTCGGGGTGCGCCGCGATGAACGCGGCGAACCGGCCGCGGTTCCACTTCGACGCGTCGCAGCCGTAGAGGAACGCATACACGTCCACGTCGGCGTCGCGGCACGCCTGCACCAGCCGCCCCGCCGCGTTGCGCGCCAGGTGCACGCTGTTCGCGCCCGTCGCCGCCACCCAGTCCGCGACCGAATGGCCCTTGCCCGTGAAGTTCAGCAGGCGCTGGCGGAAATGCGGCACGCGGCGGACCGGGGCGTCGCCCGCGCCCAGCCAGCGCTGCGGCTCGTACGCGGCGTAGAGGAGCGCGCGCGGCCGCGCGCCCGCGACGACGAGCGTCCCGTCCGGCGCGCGCCGCACCTCGTAGCCGTCGGCGAGCGTGGACGCGAGAGCGGGCGCGACCTCCAGCCGCACGGCCGCGTCGCCCGTCTTGCCCTCGAGCAGCTGCACCGCGCGCGCGGCCGCCGGATGATCCACCGCCGTCGTCACCGCCGCGCCGAGCGCGCACGGCAGCAGGCACAGCGTCCCCACAAAAATCTTCGCATTCATGACGATAGTTTATCAAAAGCGAGCCGGCGGCGTCCTACCCGATCGGGGAGGGGCGGCGCGCGGCTATTCCCATTCGATCGTGGCGGGCGGCTTCGACGAGATGTCGTAGACGACGCGGTTGATGCCGCGCACCTCGTTGATGATGCGGTTCGACATCGTCGCGAGCGTCTCGTACGGCAGGTGCGTCCAGTCCGCCGTCATCGCGTCGATCGAGTTGACGGAGCGGATCGCGCACGTGTACTCGTACGTGCGCTGGTCGCCCATCACGCCCACCGAGCGCACGGGCAGGAGCACCGCGAACGTCTGCCAGATCGTCTTGTAGTCGGGGAGCTTCCGCACTTCCTCCTGCACGCGCAGGTCCGCCTGCTGCAGCAGCCGCACCTTCTCCTCCGTCACCTCGCCCAGGATGCGCACGCCGAGCCCCGGCCCCGGGAACGGCTGGCGGTCCAGGAGCTCCGCGTCCATGCCGAGCACGCGCCCGACCGCGCGCACCTCGTCCTTGAAGAGGTCGCGGAGCGGCTCGACGAGCTCGAACTTCAGGTCCGGCGGCAGGCCGCCGACGTTGTGGTGGCTCTTGATCGTCTGCGACGGGCCGTTGACGGCGTGGGACGATTCGATCACGTCGGGGTAGATCGTCCCCTGGCCGAGGAACTTGCAGTTCTTGAACTTGCGCGCCTCCTCGGCGAAGACGTTGATGAATTCGCGGCCGATGATCTTGCGCTTCGCCTCCGGCTCCTCGACGCCCCTGAGCGCCGCGTAGAACCGCTGCGCCGCGTGCGCGACGTGGAGATCCAGCCCGAGCTTCGCCCTGAACATCTCCTCCACCTGCACGTCCTCGCCGTGGCGCAGGAGCCCGTTGTCGACGAAGATGCAGTGGAGCCGCCGGCCGATCGCCCTGTGGAGCAGCACCGCGACGACGGACGAATCGACGCCGCCCGACAGGCCCAGCACCACCTCCTCGTCGCCGACCTGCTTCTTCAGGTGCGCGACCGTGTCCTCGATCCACGTCGACAGCTTCCAGTCGGCCTTGCAGCCGCAGATCTTGAAGAGGAAGTTGCCGAGGATCTGGCTGCCGTGCTGCGTGTGGACGACCTCGGGATGGAACTGGATCGCGTAGAAGCGCCGCGCCTCGTCGCGGATCGCCGCGTAGGGGCAGTTCGCGCTCGTCGCCGACACGCGGAAGCCGGCCGGGATCTCCGAGACGCGGTCGCCGTGGCTCATCCAGACGATGAAGCGCTCCGGCAGGCCCGCGAAGAGGGGGCTGTCCGGCTCGGTGCGCATCTCCGTCTTGCCGTATTCGCGGCTCTCGCCGGGCACGACCCGGCCGCCGAGCGTCTGCGACATCAGCTGCATGCCGTAGCACACGCCGAGGACCGGCACGCCGAGGTTGAAGATCTCCGGGTCGATCTGGGGCGCGCCCTTCTCGAAGACGCTGTTCGGTCCGCCCGAGAGGATGATGCCCTGCGGCAGGTTCGCGCGGAGCGCCGCCGCCGTCGTGTCGAAGCGGATGATCTCGCTGTAGACCTGCTGCTCGCGGATGCGCCGCGCGATGAGCTGCGTGTACTGCGAACCGTAGTCGAGGATCACGATCCGCTGGAATTTCCTGTGGTCAGTCGCCATTGTTCACGTCCCTTTCAGATCAGTAGCTCAGGCGCGTCGGCACGCCCGCGGCGTGCATCACCCGCTTGATGTCGGCGATCGTGTACGCGCCCGTGTGGATCATGCCCGCGACGATGGCCGCGTCGGCCGCCGCCTCCTTGAAGACGGTGACGAGATGTTCGGGCCTTCCCGCGCCGCCCGACGCCACGACCGGCACGCCGACCGCCTCGGCGATGAGCCGCGTCAGCTCCAGCGCGAAGCCGGCGCGCGTGCCGTCCGCGTCGACGGAATTGACGACGATCTCGCCCGCGCCCAGGTCCGCCGCGCGCCGCGCCCAGTCGACCGCGTCCATGCCGGTGAACTCGCGGAAGCCGCGCGTCGTGATCTCGTAGCCCGACGGGCACGCGGGGTTGTCGCTCCGGACGGGATCCATGCCGAGGACGATGCACTGGCGGCCGAACGCGCGCGCGCCCTCGGCGATGATCGACGGATTCTTCACGGCGAGCGAATTGACGCTCACCTTCTCCGCGCCCGCGAGGATGACGCGCTCCATGTCCGCGACGGTCGAGATGCCGCCGCCGACCGCGAACGGGATGCGGATCGCGCGCGCGACCGCCGCGACCATGCCGATGTCGATCGGCCGCCGCTCCGCCGACGCGGTGATGTCGTAGAAGACGAGCTCGTCCGCGCCGCCGTCGGAATAGCGGACGGCCATCTCCACGGGGTCGCCGAGATCGATGTTGTTCTTGAATTTCACACCCTTGGTGACGCGCCCCTGCCGCACGTCCAGGCACGGTATCACGCGCTTGGTCAGCATGGGCGGATCTCCCGGAGAGAAATGTCTGTGCGCATAAGTAGCGCGTATTATATCAAAATTACGCCCGCGGCGGTCAGATGTTCACGTCCACGCCGACGTCGGTCTTCTTCAGGACTTCGCGCGCGTCGACCTTCGGCCGGTAGTTGAAGCGCGGCGGGTTGATGCCGATGCCGTAGCCGACCTTCTCGAACGTCTGTTTCTGGCGCTCCGAGAGCGGCACCGTCGTGAAGATCGGCCACTTCGGCCGGCCGTCGGGCATCCGGTCGTAGGCAACGCCCTCCTCCTCGATGCACAGGAGCCCGCCGACCGCGCCGCCCGGCTTCTCGCCGCACGCGATGTCGAGCTGCACCGTCCGGCCCGCCTTGAACGTCACCCAGTCGCCGACGATCATCCGGCACGCCGCCTGCGGCGCGGCGAACCGGCTCGCCGCCGGATCGGGCGACTTCCAGCCCGTCGTCACCGACCGCGCGGCCGGGTCCATCGCCCAGTGGACGTCCAGCACCACCCTGCCGTCGACGGCGACCACGAGGAGGTCGTCGAAGTAGCCGATGAAGCGGCAGCGCATGTCCTTCGTCGGCGTGAGGCTCCCCCAGTAGTGCGCAACCCAGTATTTCGGCTCCATCAACCTGTCGGCGCCGAACGCCGCCGGGCCGTTGTCGGCGCTCTGCGGCGGCACCCACAGGCTCGTCAGCGCCACGCGCATCGGCAGGCGGTAGACCTCGCGGCACGATTCCGGGCTGAAGCGCCCCCGGAACATCTCGTTCACGCGCTCCCAGTAGTCGCGCGTCGCGTGGAGGCTGCCCAGCGCCGCCGTGCGGTCTTCGCCCTTCGCGTTGCGCTTCAGGTCGATGATCTCGCCGAGGAGCGCGCCTTCCGGCAGGCCCTTGCGCCCCGCGCCGCTGCCCAGCGCCGTGCCGAATCCGCTGCCGTCGCCGAGGCCGCGCGGCTTGGACGTGCCGACGACCGCCGCCATCGTCACGGGGCTGGGCACGGCCGTGACCAGCCGGGGCGGCTCGCCGCCGGGCGTGGGCGAAGGCGGCGCCACGGTCTCCAGCGACGGCGGCGACAGGTCGGTCGTGTCCATCGCAAAGGCGTCGAGCGGCTCGTCCATCTTGACGTCCGGCGGCTCGTCCGGCTCTTCGGGGATCGGATCGATCACGACCGGATCCGGCTCCAGCGTCGCGATCTGGACCTCGATCACGTCCGTCTTCTGCGCCGACACCGCCGTGACGACGATCAGCACGGCCACGAGGAGGACGACCAGCACGACCGCCGCGAGCGGCGCCGCGAGACGCTGGAGCTCGATCCGCGCCGCCTTGTACGCGCGCGTGCCGTGCGGCTGGCCGAGGCCGCGCACGAGCGTCTTCAGCCGCTGTCCAAGGGTGACGGATTCGTAGCGTGCGCCGATTTCCTCGATTGACGGACGCGCGACGATTTCTTCAGTTCCGGGTTCGATCTGCGTATTCATGCGGCGGCCCTCCTTCCATTCAGTTAAACGCCGCCACCCGCTCCGGCGTTCAGGCGAAACGCGAGGGTTCTAGGAGTCTAGGATTCTAGAAGTCTAGACGCCTAGAATCCTAGAAGCCTCGAATCTCTCCCCCTGTCACAGCGCGAGCCAGCTTTTCAGGAGTTCCAGGCCGCAGCGGCCCGATTTCTCGGGATGGAACTGGCACGCGAGCAGGTTGCCCTTCCGCACCAGGCTCGTGAACTCCACGCCCGCGTACGAGGTGCGCCCGATCGTGTACGGGCAGATCTCCGCGTAGTACGAATGGACGAAATAGTAGTCGACCGCCGCGCGCGCCGTCACGCACTGGTTCCAGCCGATCTGCGGGATCTTGCAGCCCGCCGCGTCCGGAAAGCGCCGCACCACGCCCGGCAGGAGGCCGAGCGTCTCCACGCCGCCGTCCTCCTCGCTCCGCTCGAAGAGGATCTGCATCCCGAGGCAGATGCCGAGGAACGGCCGGCCCGAGACCGCCGCCGCCTTCACGCTCTCCTCGAGCCCGAGCGCGCGCAGGTTCGCCATCGCGCTCTTCGCCGCGCCCACGCCCGGAAACACCACGCGGTCCGCCGCCGCGATCACCGCCGCGTCGCGCGTCACCGTCGCCTCTTCGCCCAGCGCCGCGAACGCCAGCCGGACGCTCGTCAGATTCCCCGCCTTGTAGTCGATGATCGCCGTCATGTCTTCACTCCCTTGCCGCCGCCGAGGTGACCTGGCCCTCCGCCGGCAGATCCGCGCGCGAGCGGCCGCACGCCGCCAGCACCTTGTCCGTCGTCTGGAAATGCGCCTTCGCATGGTTCATGATCCAGACGGCCCCTTCCCTGCGCACCATCGCCTCGGCCACTTCGCGCACCTTCGGGTCGCTGGAGCCGATCGGCATCCTGAGCCCCGTCTCCTCGCCCATCTTCAGCATGTCGCGGAGGAAGAGCTCTCGCGCGATCACGGAGGCGCAGGCGACGGCGAGGTCGCTTTCCGCCTTGTGGTGCTGGTCGATCTCCGCCTTCCTGCCGAGGGGCTTGAGCGCGCGCTTGATCACGTCCTCCGTGCGCGCGAACTGGTCCACGACGACCTTCCGGCACGCGGGCTGCTTCTGCAGCAGCTCCTCGATGGCCGAGCCGTGCGCCCACGCGAGCAGCCGGTTGACGTTCCTGATCTTCGCGTAGAGCCTGTTGTACGCCGCCGGGCCGATCTTCACGACCGCATAGCCGCCGCGCGGCTGGAGGAGCGCGCGCAGCTGTCGCCCCGCCTCCAGCACCTGCGCGTCGCTCATCTGCTTGCAGTCCTTCACCTCCAGCTTGACGCGCTTGTCGTTCTTGTTGAAGTAGGTGAAGCGGTCGATGGCCTCCGCGATCGATTCGTCGATGTACGCGCAGCAGACGACGAGCGGCCCGAAGTAGTCGCCCTTGCCCGATTCGTCGCTGCCGGCGTGGGGCTTCAGGGCGTCGGGGTTGAGGACGCTCTCGTAGCCGAGGCCGGCCGTCATCAGCACATTCGGCTCGAGGACGAAGAGCACGAAGTCCTCCGCGCGCGACCCCTGCACGCAGAGCTTGCGCCTGCCGTGCTTCTCCTTCTGGTACAAGGTCGCGTTGAAGCCCTCGCCCTCGATCGACCACAGCGAATACGGCACCTCCCGCCTGCGGTAGTTGCCGTTCACCATGATGCCGAGCAGGATCTCCTGCTGGTCGTTCGTCAGCTCGTAGGTGTACGAGGTGCGCTTTGTGCCGTTCAGCTCCATTGCGCGTAGTATATCAAATCTGCCCGCGGCCGTGCGGCGGCGGATCGGGCGGAGCGGGCGGGCGGACGCGCGGCGGCGCGCCCTTCGCCCGTTCGTCCAGGAACCGCTGGATGCGCTTGAGCTCCGCCTCGCGCGGGCCGCGCCGCTCGTACGTGCCGTCCGCCACCGACGTGCCTTTCCGCGCCGCCTCAGGCGACGCCGAAGCGGAACTCCGTCGTCGTGCGGTACGTCGCGCCCGCCTTGACGAACGTCGTCGGCCACTCGGGGCGGTTGGGCGAGTCGGGCGCGTGCTGCGTCTCGAGCGCCACGCCGCAGCGGAAGGAGAGGTGCTCGCCCCCCTTCGCCTTCTGGTCGTAGCTCGCCCAGTTCGCGGTGTAGACCTGCAGGCACGGCTCGGTCGTCCAGACCTCGACGGAGCGGCCGTTGAGCGGGCAGACGAGCGAGCCCGCGAAGATGAGGCCGCCCGCGCCGCCCGCCATGATGCCGCCGTCCAGCACCCAGTTGTGGTCGTAGCCCTTGCCGATCTCGAGGTCGGCGTCGTTGGCGTTGATCATCTCGCCGATGCGCATGCCCTTGCGGAAATCGAACGGCGTGCCCGCGACCTTGCGCACCTCGCCCGTCGGGATCTGGCCCGGATCGGTCGGTGTGAAGCTCTCGGCCGCGATCGTCAGGACATGATCCTCGATCGTGCCGCCGGCCTCGCCCTTGAAGTTGAAGTAGACGTGCTGCGTCATGTTGATGGGCGTCTCCTTGTCCGGCACGGCCTCGTAGTCGACGCGCCAGACGTTCGCCGCCGTCAGCGTGTACGTCACCTTGACCGCGACGCGGCCGGGGAAGCCCTCGTCGCCGTCGGGCGAGACGTGCGTGAAGACGACGCCCACGTCATCGCCCTTGACGAACGGCTCCGCGCCCCACACGTACGCGTCCCAGCCGCGCGCGCCGCCGTGCAGGTTGCAGCCGATGCCGGCGGGCGCGTTGTTGAGCGCGGGGAGCCGGTACTCGACGCCGCCCATCGTGAACTTGCCGGCC
>Ga0256405_10008840_pt1 | contig 14131 bp, 13 predicted proteins | sample RumenRJG_02DNA_FD_189096 | JGI IMG/M metagenome (GOLD analysis project Ga0256405, IMG submission 189096) | Bovine rumen microbial communities from Lethbridge, Alberta, Canada - RJG_02 | ecosystem: Host-associated > Mammals > Digestive system > Stomach > Rumen | place: Canada: Alberta...
GGGGGGGGCTAGGCTTAGGTAGTGCTATAGCTATATTTGCTTCCATTTCGAGCGATGTTATAGCTATGGAAGCTGTTAAAGCTAAAAATAGCATACATGATTTTAGAAGCGAATTAAATCAGATAGCTTGGAGCAGAGCATGTAGTTTTAAGGAGTACTGTACTAAATCCGAAAAAATGTCAAATAGGCAATGGATCTTAGATGACAAGTATAAGGATTCTAGGACAAAAGTCATCGGCAAGGCTATAGGAGATTGTGTTGCTGGAGAGGGAGCGTTTAAAGGTAAAAATCCTGAAGAGATTATAACCTTTAAAGATACTAACCCTAAAACTTATAAACAAAGAAACTGGAATGCAGTTATTTTGTATAACTATATCCATGAAGCGATTAATAACAAAAAAATTGATGATACTAATTTACGTAACTATCTCACCGCGACATTTTATGTAAAGGACGTATTGAAAAATAAATTAGAAAAGCTAAAGGAACATTACAAAACAGAGTATGGCGAAAAGTGCATCAAAAGGCTGGTAAAAGCTGTTGAACATATTCAAAATTATGTGCTGGCTCTGGGGTTATATACCAGTTTGCGTGAATTTAGAGTTAGCAAACGGAAGTATGATTGTGATAAAGCCGCACAGGAAGATCCTTCGAATCTAGCTCCAAATTTGAGTGCAGATCTTAATAAGAATGGAGTGTGCGTGTACCCGTCCCCATTCTATCATGTAGGCGAGAGTTTAAACAAACGATGGTTATTTTCACCAAGTGTCCAATATGAAGGTGGTAAGTTGTATATTTCTGAATTAAGAGTACAGCCGGGATCTGGGAAAAAAGGCGAAGATAATCGTTACATTTGGGATGATGATAGGCTCTACTATGTTCAAACTGTCGATGACCTCAAAAATGGCACAGGCAAATGGCTAATGGAGAGGCTAGAAGGGTTAGTTGACGAGCCTACTGAAGACTTATGGAATAAGTGGCATCCAAAAAAGAAATGAATAGAACGACAATGACTGCAACATACAACCTACCAGCTAGAAGCCGGTAGGTTGTTTATTGCAAGAATTTGGGATATGGCTCCATTTGAAATTTTGTTGATTATTCTGCCGTAATATCTTAGAATAGCTTTTTAAGCAGGCGATTGTGAGCCATGAACAGAACGGAATTTTTCCAATTTTTGAAACAATCAATACCCAGCACTATATGGGCTATTGGTTTGTCGTCCTTGCTTATAAATTTGGCGACATCGGTTATACAGTCGGGATCTGCGGTATATTTAAAAGTGGTGTTGGGAATCGCAGTTTCAACTATCGGCGTGATTGAAGCTGTTGTTGAATGCATCGCAAACATAGTGAAGATTTTTTCTGGAATAATTAGTGACTATTTAAGACGCAGAAAATGGTTGATGGTTTTCGGATTTATTTTGTTAACAATTTCAAAACCCTTAATCGCAATTTCTAAAAACGTATCAAGCATTATTGTTGCAAGGACTATAGACAGAATTGGCAATGGTATTCAGGCTAGCCCGCGAGACGCACTAATTTCCGATGCTGCACCGAAAGAAACAAAAGGAGCATGTTACGGTCTAAGACAAAGCTTAGCTGTTGTTGGCTCAACACTTGGAGGCGTTTTCGGAATGACTGTCATGAAACTGTCAGGTGATAACTTTCAGTTGTTATTTGTGTTAGCCACAATTCCTGCGATTTTAGCAGTGGTAATTTTGATATTTTTTGTAACGGAAAACTTAAACCACAAGCAAAAAATCGATAGACGAAAAATACGAATACACGATATGAAAGCTCTAGGAAAGCGATTTTGGATTCTAATGCTCGTCGTTGCAATATTTATGGCTGCAAGATTTGGTGAATTCTTTATGTCCCTTCATGCTTGCGAAAATTTAGGAATGAAAAAGGCATATTTATTTCTAATTACAATTATATTTAATATGTTTACCACACTTTCTGCATTTCCTACAGGAAAGTTATCAGATAGGATGAGCAAAATAAACTTGCTCTTCATTGGTATTGCTGTATTGTTCGTGTCCGATATTTGTATCGGTTGCGCAAACAATCTCATCTGGATTTGGATAGGCGCAGCTCTATGGGGAATTCAACGCGGAATTAGCGAAGGAATTTTCGCTATCTTAATTTCAGACTATGTTCCTAAAGAACTTAGGGGGACAGGATTTGGAGTATATTACATTACTGTTTCTGTATCAGCATTTTGCGCAAATGCCATTGCAGGTGGAGTGTCACAATATTTTGGAGAGGGGATGGCATATCTAACTGGAGCACTGATATGCGTCGTTGCAACCGTGACCTTGTTGATATTTAAAAACCAGTTATCACAGAGCTGATTTTAAGATATGTAGACAGCTTCTAGATAAGTAAAAAGTTTTCACAATTGTTGGTGTCGAACATGCCCCAAAATATCCCAAATCTTTGTGAATTCCTATAAAAATAGGAAATTTAATGATTCACTACATATGCTAACGTTATCAGTCGTCTTGCTTCTATGCGGTCGAGCGCTTTGTTTCCTTGTTTTGTTGTCAATTGCCAGGTACATCCGAGAAATTCTCGTTAGCAATGCTCTATGATAGAGCGGAGAGGAGTTCTGTTTTTTCAGGAAAATTATGGAGCTGAAATGTTTGAAGTGCGAGTGCACAGCTACGCATAAAAACGAGCATATGAAAGGATATCAGCGGTATAAATGCTAGGGATATCAATGTTTAAAAACTACACCACTTGGTCTCCCCAGAAAAAGACAAGATTTGTCTGAATTATCAATAAGCACTACGGGCAAAATAGTGTGGGTAACAACACAAAGTATACCAGAGAAGCTTGATATTTTAATGGTTACAGAGGTAGAAATTGACAAAATGTATCATTGCCGTTTTGGAAAGCTATTGATTATTTGACGAGCCATTAGACGTCGTGATCTCTAAAATCAAAATTTACGACAGCATGAAATTTTGTGAATTTCCTCATGTTTATTCAGGGCGTTACGAAAGTTATAAGGAATTTTTTCCCAAAGGTAACTTAACGCAGTCTAAGAAATACAATACCAGTAATAGACCGAAATGATGTGTGACAACGGCATTGGTTAGCTGCGTTCTGCAGACGATCGATCCCTTAAAAATCTAGCGATTTCTGTGGCAATTTTTGCCAGATTTCATATCAACGGCTCTATCGGCGAATTAATTGCATTGCTAGGGTAAATTTCTCTCCGCTACTCTAGTCATTCAAAATGACTGGCTTTCATGCTATCATAAGGAGGAACGTTATGATTAGATTTGTTCTCGGCTATGGGGTCGAGATTTTTGGAAAGGTGTTAAATGTTTTCAGTAACAAGTGAAACCATAAATTGGGGGGGCAAAAACTTAACAATTGAAACCGGGAAAATAGCTCGTCAAGCAGATGGTGCTGTTATTGTTAAATACGGTGATACTACTGTTTTATGCACATGTGTTTATGCCAAAAAGACGGCAGAAAATGCTAGTTTTTTCCCTTTGACAATAAATTATCAGGAAAAGTTTTATGCAGCTGGGAGAATTCCCGGAGGCTTCGTTAAAAGAGAAGGAAAACCCTCGGAAAGAGAAACACTTATTGCCCGCTTGATAGATCGTCCAATACGACCTCTTTTTCCCGATGGCTTTTTGAATGAGGTGCAAGTTGTGTGCACAACAATTAGTTATGATTCTGAGTGTTCTCCTGATATAGCTGCTCTCATTGGTGCATCAGCTGCTATTTCAATTTCAGGAGTTCCGTTCACCGCCCCCGTTGCTGGATGCCGGGTTGGATATGATAAAGAAAATGGATTTATTTTAAACCCAACCAAGGCAAGTGAACTAGAACTTGTCGTAGCGGGAACAAGCGAAGGAATTCTGATGGTTGAATCAGAAGTCAAAGAACTGTCAGAAGAAACTATGCTAAACGCCGTTATGTTTGGATTTGAGTCATTTCAGCCTGTTTTAGAAATGATTGAGAGTCTAAAGCGAAAAGTTGGAAAGCCAGTAATGAAAGTGACACCATTCGAGGAAAAGTATTCTGACACTTTAAAAAAGATCGAACAGTTGTCACTGAACAAAATAAAAGATGCCCTAAAAGTGAAGGCAAAATTGGAGCGTCGCGATTTAATCGAGCAAGCTAAAGAGGAAGTGTTCACTGAACTAGCAGAAGAGCAAGAACAAGTAATTTTGGATACACTTTTCGAGTCGATTTTATCAAAAACGATGCGAAGCACTCTGCTTTCAACAAAGTCAAGAATAGATGGTCGTAAGTTAGATCAAATTCGTCCGATTACGTGCGAGATCGATGTTTTGCCAAAAGTACATGGAAGCGCACTATTTACGCGCGGAGAAACTCAGGCACTTGTTGTAACTACGCTAGGCTCGTCACTCGATGAACAGGTCATCGATAATATTACTGGGGAAACCAGCGAAAATTTTATGTTGCACTATAATTTCCCCCCATATTCAGTTGGGGAAATTGGAAGGTTGGGTGCGCCAGGACGCAGAGAAATTGGACATGGAAAATTGGCTTGGAGAGCATTGCATTCACTAATCCCATCAGCAAATAAATTTCCATATACAATTAGGGTAGTTTCAGATATCACAGAGTCTAACGGTTCTTCCTCTATGGCTACAGTTTGTGGTTCGTCTTTATCTATGATGTCGGCAGGAATTCCAATGAGAGAACACGTAGCAGGTATTGCCATGGGATTGATTAAAGAAGGCGAAGATTATGTCGTTCTGTCCGATATCATGGGAGATGAGGATCACCTTGGTGATATGGACTTCAAGGTCGCAGGAACAAAAGATGGCATAACTGCATTGCAGATGGATATAAAAATTACCAGCATCAATCGAGAAATAATACAAACAGCATTAGCTCAAGCGAAGAAAGGTAGGCTTCATATTTTAAATTTGATGAATGCTACGATTTCCGAAGCAAGAAGCGAACTCAGCTCGACTGCGCCAAGGATTGAAAAGGTGACAATTGACAAAGATAAAATTCGTGATTTGATTGGGCCTGGTGGCAAAACCATCAAAGAAATTACTGAAAATACAAATACCAAGATTGAAATTGATGATGCGGGGATAGTAAGTATATTCGCAACAGATAAGAAATGCATGGAAGAAGCTGTGAGTGCGGTAAAAAGCATATGTTGTCCCCCTGAGGTTGGGGCGATATACGATGGGGTGGTAGTAAAAATAATGGATTTCGGAGCATTTGTCTCTATCGGAAATCGCGAAGGATTGGTGCATATTAGTCAAATATCGGAAAAGAAAGTCAGAACTGTGCACGATGTCCTAAAAGAGGGGCAAAACGTCAAAGTGAAGGTTCTCGGAATTGACGAAAAAAACCGCATAAAACTATCAATGAAGGGACTCTAAATCGCTTAATGCATGATGGGACAGGTAAAACCTTAACAGGTAACTTTGCTTGTCTCAACACATAATGAGCGATACAAATCCTGTATTAAAGTGTTTTTGTCGTTTTTTGTTTCCAAAACGTACGATAGGCTCCCCCCTCACCTTTAGGTGAATACTTCAGTATAATACTCTGTATCTATACATCGTACAGAACGCTATTTGACACTCCATACCGTATTCACTGTGTGAACTTCTTCTGTATGTTATCCCTCGTATTGCACTTAAGCATTCGCATAAAGGCGAGGATTTTTATCCATCCCACGTTTTAGAAATAAATTGATATATCTGTGCGATATATTAAAAACACTTATTTTTTAAAATTATCTCACCATTGTGTCCATTACACCTAGTACTGTAGGTTGTTTTGACGCTGACGCTATTCACTAATGACTTAATTCTTGAATTTTTTATCTACTTTTGCTTTCTTTAGTTGCTTCACCTATCTTGAGTTCCTCTTTGTCTCATATGTTATGAACTTATACACTCTCAAAATAATATTTGAACATCTGAATTAAATAAGATAAAATTAAGAAGACGTCAATATTTTTCTATGTTTTGTGTGTTGCAAAGTATGCGGATAGCTGGTGGTTGCCAGCTAAAAGGCGAAATAGAAATCAGCGGAGCTAAAAATTTAGCATTGCCGGCTGTGGTCGCGACAATTCTTACTGAGGAACCGGTAACATTGAGAAATGTTCCAAATTTAGCTGATGTAAAATCGCTGTTGGAACTATTAGATTGCTTTGGAACTGAAATAAATTATAAAGATATACACACAATAACTTTGTCCACACGCAATATAAAATCAACGCTTGCTCCGTATGACTTTGTCAGAAAAATGCGTGCATCGATTTTGTCTTTGGGCGCACTGATAGCAAGGTACAAGAAGGCGACCGTATCGCTTCCTGGAGGTTGCGCGATTGGTGCTCGTGGCGTTGATTTGCACATAAAAGCGTTGGAAGCCTTAGGTGCACATATTGATATAAAGAATGGATATATCGAGGCAGAAGCTCCAAAGGGGTTGGTTGGTTGCGATATAACATTTCCAATGACTACTGTCACTGGAACCGAGAATATACTGATGGCTGCAGTTTTGGCAAAAGGGATAACGCGACTTATAAATGCAGCTATGGAGCCAGAAGTTGAGGCGTTTTGCGAACTTTTAAACAAAATGGGAGCGAGGATTACGGGGGCGGGGACCTCAGTTATTACGATAGAAGGCGTCGATAGACTTCATGGAACTGAATATGAAATAATTCCAGACAGAATCGAGGCTGGAACTTATGCTATAGCAACGGCTATAACTAATGGCAAAGTTTTGCTGAAGAATTGCGAATATGAGCATTTGACATCTTTTTTTGAGACGCTGAATTCAGTCGGTGTATCATGCGAACAAAAGGAGAACGGTGTTTTAATATATCGTAATGCAGAAGAAATTCAACCAATTTCGATCCAAACCGCGCCGTACCCTGGATTTCCAACGGATTTGCAAGCGCAGTATACGGTGTTGATGTCACTTGCCAATGGTAGCTCATCAATAACGGAAAATATATTTGAAAATAGATTTATGCACATTCCTGAACTGGCTAGGATGGGGGCAGATATTACTATTCATGGTAAAACAGCTATCGTCAATGGCGTCAAAAAATTGGCCGGAGCGCAGGTTATGGCAACAGATTTACGTGCCTCTGTTTCGCTTGTGATTGCAGGGCTTGTCGCAGAGGGAGAGACTATCGTAAATCGGCTGTATCACTTGGATCGTGGCTATGAGAATTTGGAAGAAAAACTCAATAACTGCGGAGCAAATGTCGAAAGATTTGAGGTGTAGGGAACTTTATGTCATTTTTCAGGAAGTTAAAATCGATATTCCAAAAACTCACTTCAAGTAGAACTAATGAGGAGCTGGAGGAAATTCTGATAGAGGCTGATTTTGGAGTTAAATTAGCAACAGAAATAACGAAAGAGATAGGTTCTGAGAAAGATATTACAGTAGCTTTAAAAAATAAGATAGAAGCTATAATTTCGCCGTTAATATGTGAGATAAAAATTAACTCAGATAAACATCCATTTGTGATTATCTTAGAGGGAGTTAATGGGAGCGGAAAAACAACAACTGTTGCGAAATTAGCATATCGATTTCAACAAATAGGCTTATTTGTGGATATCGTCGCCTGCGACACATTCAGGGTAGCTGCAACTGAGCAACTTGAAGTTTGGGCAAAAAAACTAAATTGCAAAATTTTCTGCGGGAATTCTAATCCAGAGAAGCCAAGAGAGCCGGCAAGCTTGGCTTATGAGGCATTAAGCAATTCAAAAAGCGATGTTTTAATAATCGATACCGCAGGAAGATTGCAGAACAATGCAAACCTTATGAATGAGCTTGCAAAAATACATCGTGTTTTGAAAAAGATTGATGATACGTCACCTCATGAAACTGTCCTTGTTTTAGATGCAACAACAGGGCAAAATATGGTCGAGCAAGTTAAGGAGTTTCAAAAAATACATCCGATTACCGGACTGATACTAAATAAGCTGGATGGCAATGCCAAAGGTGGTGCACTGATACGCGTGGCAAACGAGTTTAAACTTCCCATATACGGCGTCGGGATTGGCGAAACTGAAAAGGATTTTGAGAAATTTTCAGTGGAGAAATTTTTAAAGGATTTAATGGAGAAATAAGATGTGCGAGCATAATCAATGCTGTGGGATACACTCATCAAAATGGCTATATTATTTGATAGCTATCACTCTGGGGGTTGTTGGCGGTCTATCCGAAATTGGATTTGTTGAGCAGGTCGGAAAGTGCTGTTCTGAAATATTCATAAGAATATTCAAGTGCATCAGTATGCCTATAATTTCATTGTCGGTAATAGTAGCCTTGACTAGAAGTAACTCTGACAAGGCGATGAACAGGTTATGGCGAAAAACATTAAAATATACACTCACAACGACCGTGATCGCAGCGACTGTAAGTGCTGTATTATACCTGCTGATAAGCCCGTCAAATGTTGGATTGAACTTTGAAACATCAGAAAACAGCGTTATAAAGACGGACTATACGAAGTATCTCCTGGAGATTATCCCAGACAATATAATTGGGGCGTTTTCAGAGCATAAGGTCTTGAGCATACTGCTGATAAGCGTCATATTCGGGATTTCCATACGCTCGATAGAAGACACAGATGCAAAGCGAACTCTAAAATCATTTTTTGATGGATTACACAGCATATTTTTCACAATAACGAAGTTTATAGTAAAAATCCTTCCTTTGGGACTATTCGGCTTCATTCTAGTTAGCGTAAAAGAGCTTAAATCTGGAATGGACTTAAACGGAATGGGCAAATATTTTTCAGTTATAATTCTAGCCAATATATTGCAAGGATTGATTGTCCTGCCTGCACTATTGGCTATGAAGAAAATAAACCCGATAAGAAATTTCAAAGCTATGATGCCTGTCTTGTCCGTGGCATTTTTCACAAAGTCATCGTCAGGAACATTGCCATTGACTATAGATACAGCTGAACAACGTATTGGAATAAAGAAAGAAGTAAGCCGATTTGCATTGCCACTTTGCACAACGATAAATATGAATGGATGTGCAGCGTTTATATTCACCACAGTGATATATATGATGCAAAACTACGGAATTGAAATTTCCGGATATACAATCATCACGTGGATATTGATATCAACGCTAGCTGCAGTTGGAAATGCTGGCGTACCTATGGGGTGCTTTTTCCTAAGCGCGAGCTTGCTGTCATCAATGGACGTCCCGATGCCATTGCTTGGAATGATTTTGCCGATTTATAGCGTCATAGATATGCTAGAAACATCACTCAATGTCTGGTCTGACAGCTGTGTAGCAAGCGTCGTAGATAAGGAAATATAAAGCCCTACTTTTTTTTGGTAGGGCTTTATATGCTTTTACATGCCTAGTAACTGAATAAATTCTCTTAATTCAGGCTCTATCATTATATCCGGGACATTTTTGATTATTTTATCTAGTGTATCTATAACATTTTTACTGCTCGATTTGAGATTATCAGATATTTTTAGTGTGCGGTAAACATGCGGAACATATTGGGAATACGATTGTAGCTTAGGCGTAGCTGTGTTGATAGAGAATTCTTTTGACTGTTGTTTATACGTATCCAGAATTTCGGATATTTCAGAAGCGATGTTGTCTGCATTTGAAATAAGGCTGATCGGCAATGTTGTCAACAAATTCCAGTCTTTAACTTGTTGCTTAAATATGTTAGGTATAAATTCCAATTCTGGATATTTCTTTGCAATGTTTTCCATAAATTGCTCTGCACTTACTTTGCCAAAATATTTCGCTGGGGAGTAGTGTTTAATATAAGGTAATTTACTTATTTTTTTGTATGTTTCTGGGGTTTGTTGCTTATCTTGTGTGCCACGTTGCTTTATCCGTTCCATATATTCCTGCTTAAAGCTAATGCTATAGAGATCAGTCAGTCTATGGAGCATACACGTAGTGTCATTTTCGCTCGTGTATAATGTTTCAAAAAAATACCGAAACAGCGTCTGTACAGATTCTGTTATTTTCGATATTCATCGTTTTGCTTCGAATATTTTTCAATGTCCTATAGGCATAATCAAGGACGTGTCCAGTTTCGTGAACTATAATTGCCTCGAAATATGGGGAGTTGTATACACAATAAATTCCAAAACATTCTGGGATTTTTTCTAACTGCGGAAAATCTCTCTTCGAGTTTGAACCAAAATCGAGACTACAGTAGTATGGCTCTTTATAGTCTACACAACTGTCAAACAACTCATCCTTATTATTTGCAAATTCGTAATCCCCGTTGTTTATAGCTTCTTTTGCGACCCAAGTTAAGTATTGTTCTGGGGTAAAATCCTTGCTATACTCTTCTATTTTGGAAAGCTCCACTCAAAATATTTTGGCATAAAAATTTAAAGCTTTCTGTTTCGCGTTATCTATACGTTGCTTCGCCTCTTCTTCGTTCATTTCTTTGTAAACATTTTTGTATCGCTCAGTTGCCTCTTTCATCTTTTCTATATATGTGGTCACCGGAGGTAATATTTTTGATACATCCGGTATTTTTGCACCCCTTTGTTCTGTTGTTTCTTCCTTCACACTAGCTTCTGTGGCATTGCAATCAATAATTACAACACTGGCTATGAGTGAAAATAATGATAAATTTTTATTAAAAAACATGGCAATAATAACTTTTTTCTAAATGACTAATTATATTTAGTATATATATTATTAACATGAAAGCAATAACAAGTAAAAATTACAGTCCTAATATAATTAGGTGGTTAATTATGTGTGACCGGGGCTGAAAACATCGGACGCAAGTCTGGATGATTTAAAAAATTAACCCCGAATTTTTCAAATACCTCTCGTTCATACCATTCTGCGTTCTTGAACAAAAGTGTTGCACTCTGGAGCTCAGTGGGGGCTTGAAGTTTCACTGAAACAAAAATAGATCTATCAATCGTAAAGCTGCGCAAATGGTAGTATAAGCAAATGCATCCATATTTTTTTCGGTAATCCACTGCGAACAGATCGAATAATGACGAAAACAACGTCGTGGAACTGGTGGCAAGAATGGTCAAAACTCTAAGCAAATTATCTGCAGTTATTTCAACATAAACATATGAACCTGAGATTTCAGAACTAACAATATTATCATCTAGTAATTGATATATAAGTTTTTGGCATTCTTTGTTGTTCATTTACTTTTTTCTGAATATATCTAATGATATAACCTTACCGTCTGACTTACTTGCTTGAGGCACTTCTGCTTTAGGTTTGAGTTCAGAAAAATTGGGAGTAAATTCTAAACTGAAATCTTCCGATGGGTCGCTAACAGAAATCATAGCAGCGAATGGAACGTATATCGTTTCATCAGAATGTTCAAAAGCAAGACTGACAGAAAATCCATAATTATCAACAATTAAATCCCAAAATTCATATTGCAAAACGATCGTCATTTCGTCATCGTAATCTTCCCTTAATAACTTGGAAATCTTCACATCAGGGTGATTTAATGCAAAGGTTATATATATATGTTGCTTTTTATATAAGCCTTCGTTTGCAATTTGTTCTATGATTTCTTTTACAACCGATATTGATGCTTTTCTCAGCAAAAAACCGTAATCTAATTTTTTAGTCACTAATCCAATCTCCACAATAAAATGGGGGAATTCTGTTGCCCGGATCCCCCAATCCGCTTTAGTCTACTGCCCGATTAAGAACAGCATGCAAAAAAAATTTACTTAAAATCCCATCACGAGCAGATTAAGCAGCTTTCTTTGCAACAGCCTTTCTGTTAAGATTGGCTGCGACTTTTTGCCTTCTATTTCTATTGGCATTTATTGAAATTAGCCCGATAACGACGGTACAATGCCGAGTGAAAAATAAGCCTTTATTGCCCCATGTCGAACCTATTTCGCCCCCATAAATGGTGGAGGCGCAGGGTACCGCCCCCTGGTCCATAAAGCCTATTCCGCAAATCGTTTATCACCATAGTCGCAAAACGACACTTTCATTATAGCATAAACTGTTCAGCTTCAACGGAAAAATATGCACTGTAAAAATGCTCTTAAAGCCGAGTCAATAACCGTTTTCTTAACAGTTAGTTGCAATTCTCATATAAATACCTCATAGTAAAAGCTGATTACTATGGTAAAAATCAAGTTACAGTGAATTGCCCCGGAGAAGTTATGCTGATTACTCCACCATATGCACACATACATGTATCTCCTTGATGGAGCACTGGCATCATTCCGGATATGATTTTGGGGGTAGAGGCGATCCATGGAGATGATATCACAGGCATGCAAGGCATAGGTGTCAATGTCCCAAAGGCTGCGGCCGTAGCTACTGCAACGGCTGGATTTGTCATAGTGGTACACATTCCAAAAGGTTTAATATTTAGCAAGGGGATACTATCGCTAATAGTAGCAATGGGCAAACCTGACACGAACGCAGAAGTTTTGGGCAACGTACAAAGCACGGATGGAGCAGCTCCAAATGAGCATTTTAAACAAGCCCCACAAACCACAACAGACATTTTGTATCGTACCGCTTAGTCTACATGTGTATATTATGGGACTTTTGCGACGATACGAACAATGTTTTATTAGATTGTGAAAGAAAAAATTTTCCTTTTGTGTGTTGATATCCAGAAATTTTTATTTCTGGTTGCGTCCCTTTTGCTTTAAAAGCGTAATTCCAACTCCGCAATGTTACACATTTGCTAGGTTATAGCCCCAGTCGTTATACAGCTAAAAATTGGTTTCCGATGTTAAGATACTTAGTGCGACGGGCGTTTTTCCTATCTTTAGCGGAAAGCATTAGTGACTTATTTAGGTATTTTAGAAGTTCTTTTTTTAAGGTATCTATAGTTTGCGATTTGTTACGATGTGCAGCACCAATTGGCTCTGGTATAATAGCATCGATTATTCCGAGTGATAGTAAATCTGGGGCTGTTAATTTCTGAACTTCAGCAGCAATATCTGCTTTTGTACTATCTTTCCACAAAATTGAAGCGCACCCCTCCGGAGAAATTACTGAATATACTGAATGTTCCAGCATCAAGACATAATCAGCAGTAGCAATAGCAACAGCCCCACCAGAACCTCCTTCGCCAATAATGACACTGACAAAAGGCACACTTATTTGAAAACTTTTTTCCATGCATCGTGCTATAGCCTCTGCGACACCCCGCTCTTCGGACTCAAGTCCAGGAAATGCCCCTGACGTATCAATAAACGCAAAAACAGGCAGAGCAAATTTCTCTGCTAAATCGAGGAGCCGACAAACCTTACGGTAGCCTTCAGGCTTTGGCATTCCAAAATTATGCTTTAAGCGAGTTTCAGTATCATGACCTTTTTCTTGTCCTATTACTATACATTTTTGTCCGTCAATCTTGGCAAAACCACCATATATCGCTTTGTCTTCTGCAAAAAGTCTATCTCCGGATAATTCGACAAAATCGGTAAAAATTCCATACAGATAATCTGTAAATTTAGGCCGTTCTGGATGACGAGCAACCTGCACCTTCTGCCATGGTGTAAGTTTTTGATAAATTTGAACCAGAATCTTATCAATTTTAGACTGCATTTTCGTGATTTCTCGAGCAAAATCGACATCACCAATCTTTGAAGTTTCGCGTAATTCACTTATTTTCTTTTCCAGACCTAAGACTTGGCTTTCGAACTCCAAAACGACACCCATATGCCACTTATACTCCCTGGAGGTCGAGACCGGAATCGAACCGATATACAAGGATTTGCAATCCTCTGCATGACCATTCTGCCACTCGACCACAAATATCACCCGTAAAGTATACCATTTTTATCCGTTCCATGCCAGATGATTTTTGAACGTTGACACATTTTGTTTCGGTTCAAACAGATGTGAGACACAAAGGGCTTCCGGGATTATATATAGAATATATACTCCAACGCGGAATGTGGGGTGATAGATGTTGCATTTTTGCAGAAAATTCATGAGTTCATGATGCGCTCCGACGATAGTATCTTCGGACAATTCGGTGTAAAATTCCTCTCTGACTGCCCGGTTACTGCGTTCGATTTGGTCGTTGTATGTCGGTTTTGCAGGTGGTAGAACAAATAGAGGAAGGTTCTTGACTAGCATCTTTGATATCTTTAAAAATTAAGTCATTTCGGCATATGTTTTTC
>Ga0256405_10008841_pt1 | contig 14131 bp, 12 predicted proteins | sample RumenRJG_02DNA_FD_189096 | JGI IMG/M metagenome (GOLD analysis project Ga0256405, IMG submission 189096) | Bovine rumen microbial communities from Lethbridge, Alberta, Canada - RJG_02 | ecosystem: Host-associated > Mammals > Digestive system > Stomach > Rumen | place: Canada: Alberta...
TGGTCCCGCCGCTCCGCTTCCTGACACCGGTTCATATGGACTGGAATGTCTTCACGAATCAGGGAACGGACACTGCATCCTGCTGAAAGGGCACAGGAATGACCGCATCGTCGTGTACAAAGCCCTTAAGGAAGGATTCAGGGATGATCCGGTACATCAGCGGATGCTTCGGCGCGAATACGAGATCGGAGCCTCCCTGAAACACCCTGGCATCTGCGAGGTCCTTTCATGGACGACCCTCCCGCAATATGGTGACAGCATCGAAATGGAATGGATTGACGGCTGCTCACTGGATCAATGGCTTGCCTCGTACAGAAATGATACAGACCTATGCCGCCGGGTCCTTTCAGACATCTGCGACGCATTAGGTTATCTGCACCGGAAACAAGTGGTACACAAAGACCTCAAGCCTGAAAACATTCTTGTCACACGCCTTGGGAACCATGTGAAAATCATCGATTTCGGCCTTTCCGATACAGATTCCATCCTCACCGGAAAAGAACCTGGCGGCACCCGCAATTATGCTTCCCCGGAGGTTCTGGCCGGAGGAGCCGCAGACGAACGCAGTGACATTTATTCGCTTGGCCGGATAATGGAAGCGATGGGGCCGGCTTTCAAGAAAATCGCAAGGAAATGCACAAGGACGGAACCTGGTCGCAGATACGCTTCGGCCGAGGAAATAAAACGAGATCTGGAATCGCTGAAACAGGTTCCCAAATGGATGATTGTCCTGATCTTTGGATTTCTCCTGGTCTCTGCGGTCTTCGCAGTTGTTCTCCTGACACGGAAAGATCCTGTAGAACAATTGTTCCAGGATGCCGTGGAGGAAGTCCGGCAGGCTGCTACTCGGTCTTGATGAAAATGATGCCTCCGTCTCGGCCGGCAATGAAAGAAGAAGTCTTCTCACCGTTCCTGACTACTTCCGGAAGGACCAGCGGAAAGCCTTTCACTATGGAACGGGCCTCGAATTCATCTCCTTCCATGAGCTTGGAATTGCTCGATGACACCACGATGAAGCGGCTGTCGCCCAGATACTTGAGAGTAACCACACGGTCAGGGCGCCAGCCTATGCTGACAATATCGCCTTCCTGCAAAGCCGACGAATCCAAACGGTCGGCATTGAAATAGCCGGACGAGGCCATTTTCGATGACAGCAAATCTTCATGGAAGGCGCGGTAATCCCTGAATCCGGCATATCGCGCCAAGGCGTCCAACGTACTTCGCCTCGGTTCGACAATCATGCCGACATATCCCCATATCCGTTTCAAGGTAGAGGCAGAAACGCGTTCATCCATTTCTTCGGAAAGATGGGCAAAGTCGGCCGAGGTAGCCAGACGCATTGCCGCTTTCTGTTCAACCGCCTGTCTCAAAAAAACAAGCTCCAGTTGTTCTGTTTTCATTTATTTATACTTGATTTGGGTATGGGCTTCAACTTCGCATGAATCCATGATAATACCCTCTTTCAGCCATATAGTGTGAAGATTCGGATTGCTCTCTGATTTAAGGATCTTCAGTCTCCAGCAGGCGGACAGATCCAGTTCTTCCAACTGGGTTCCGCTAAAATCGAGATTATAAAGCTCTTGATTAGCAGATAGGTCCACCGACGTCAGGCCGACATCGTACCACTGGCATATATACAGTCTCGGGCAATTTGTAAAGTCCAGTACGTGAAGGTTTGGCGCGTCAATTATATAGGTCTGCAGAAGTTCCGGGTTATCCATGACAACTTCCTTCAGATGAGCGCTCCGTCCTCCGCTGAAGGATTTCAGTTTATGGTTGGCGGTAAGGTCAAAACGGGAAAGCCAGTTGTCCCCTGTGACCAGAGTCTCCAGGTTTGTCAACAGTTCCAGACCGGCATGCGACCCGAGCAGGATGTCCGAGATATCAAGCTCTTTGATCTTGGAAAGCTCGCTGTCGGTAAGGATTCCGTCGGCATCGGTGTCAAAATGGTTCCGCAGATAATCGTATAGCGCCGGATCGAACAAATCAGGAGATACGGGTTGCGGTTCGGGATCCGGTTCAGGTTCAGGTTCAGGCTCGGGATCCGGTTCGGGATCTGGCTCCGGGTCTGGTTCAGGGTCTGGTTCAGGATCCGGTTCGGGCTCAGGCTCAGATAGTTCAGCAGTTTCAAAAGTATAGGCTTCCGAAACCCTCTCATTCCCCCCATTGCTGTAAAAAACGGAATAACTATACTCCGTTCCCGGTTCAAGGTCTTCGCACCGAAAAGTTATAGAATTGCCTGCAAGAGGGACCTGATAGCGCTGCTTACTGCTCCCCGTCCCCTGCCAGAAGTAGAATCCGGCAGTTACGATGTTATTCGCATGGCTGAATGATGCGCTCAACACGGCTGAATAATACTCCGCCTGCACATTCGCTGACACCAGCTCCGGCTGCATGACTTCCTTCTGAGGCGCCTTGGAACATCCCGACAACATCATGATGCAGATACCTGACAAAAAAATCGCACCAATTATGCAACGAACCAATTTCATCATTACAAAGATACCGAAAATAAGGGATCGCCGCAAGGGTGCCGCATAACACCTACTTTGCTTCCTTCGATAGAACTACCTTGTATTCCTGATCATACTTTTCCTCCCAGTCAACCCCGGAACAACTTTCTTTATCCTTGAACTAGTGGTAAAATCCATATACACCAAACCATATTCATCACATACATCTTTAATGTTGAGCACCACACCATGTCAATGTCGTAATGCTTGCCATTATCCGTTTCGATATACCCGGTTTCATCTCGGTATCCGCACTTATTTCGTTAACGAGCTCGCCTGATTCTGTTTTCACGGAGTTGACCTGATTGCCGATTCCTGACGTGTAAGAATCATACAATTACTAATCTCTCCAGGGCTATTGCTCTACCGATTTCATGGCAATCTCCGCAACTTTGGTAATCCAAGATAAGGTCGTCTTGCCGGTATCAGGAACCGAGTTCAGGATTTCAAATATTTCTTCCCATTCTGTATCCTCCAGCATCCAGCTGATTTCCTTGAAGCGCAACTTTTCATCTCCCTTCTTGACAAATACTTCAGTCCTGCCGTATTTGTCAGTCTGGGTCCTGATCTTCAACTCTTCCAATTTCCCTGTAATTTCTTTTCCAGACTGGGTCCTAAAAGTCAGAGTGTCATTGTCGATAGTGAATTCTTCCAGTCTCCAACTCTTTGGATTCACCCAATAAACTTGAAGCAGTTTCTGGAAAAAAGTAGGCTCATGGGTTTTGTATGTCTTTTTTACAACCGCTTCGGTTTCCAATGACGTCCCCTCACTGTGTTCATCAAGCCATTCACCGCAATGCTTACATTTCTTTGCCCCGGCGAGAATCTCTTCACCGCAATACGGGCAGTTTTTGGTTTCTTCCATAATTAATAATTATTTAACACTGTTAATTACCATCAACGTCATTGATTTCAACCGAAATCGGATGATCGTTTATCACCACTTTCCCATCCTTCATTCTCGCCCAATTCCCGGTAATCGTTGACAGAACTGTCATTTTATCTACGAAGTTGAACGTAATACATTCATTCTCTTTTCTTGGCACCAGGTCTAGCGTCCAATCGGATCCATGATATGAATCTATCAGACTTGGTTTAAACCAAATACGGTTGTCAGGACTGGAGGAATGCGTATAATAACCGGATACTGCGTCCCCGGGAACCCCTTCTCCGGTAATCTTCAAAACCATGGTAATGTCTTCGGATTTCCCGGAATCGAGTATCCTTCCCGAGTAATATTTCATATGAGCGGCAGGATTGCCATCATCCAAACTGGTCTTTTCGAGCGAAAGGCGCACGGGAGTTTCGTAAATGCCTTGTGCGGAGCCGTTATCCGAATCCTCGCTATGACCAAAATTGACGACATAAGTTCCTGTCAAATCGCTTGAAGTCTCCAACGATCTCCCAATTTTCAATTCAAACTGCGGAGGGAACCAATCCTCTACGTTTTCTTCCAGGGATAAAGATAGATGAGGATCATCATTGCCGGATGTAATAAACCCTGACAATAAAGTAGATTTTTCAATTCCGCTAATCTGGTAATAGCCTCTAACAGGATTACCACTAACGCCGGGACCATCAACCCATAAGGTCATCTCCTTGATCTCCGATCCGTTTCTTCCGTACCCAATCCTTCCGTTATACTCATATTGCGTGACCAGCGGATGAATGATTCCGGGATACTCAAGAGTCTCCTTACCGGCCTTATAAGACCCGCCGATCATGGTCGTCGCATCCAGATAACCGCACTCTCCATAGTCTATGTATTTGATTACAAAAGACTCATCATTGACATCAGAATTTTTAATTCCGATTAAAGTATAGACATCCGTTCCATCCACTTCATGATTAACTCCCACATTAGGCTGATCATTGAACGATGAGTTTTCAAGAAGTCGGTTGACTCCTTCCACCGTCTTTGCTCCAAGGAGTTTAGTCAACCTTGTCTCCAGCTCAGGAATCGACGAAAGATTATTGACATGGGTACCAAGGTTGCTGAAGAACCACTGATGAAGCACCTTCGCATCATTATAGCAACTGTTATTCCCTTCTGACGGCCTTAACAACAAAACAGCAGCGCACATCCCTGCCACCAGTGCCGCAATAACAGCCGGAATAATCCATTTCTTTCCCTTGCCAGGAGCCGACGACAACGGGGCCGGTATTTCAGATTGTTTTTCTGGTTCCTTTTCCGCCTTCTCTTCCCGGACGGACTCAGCCTCTGCTGTTTCATGAACCTGATCCGGTGCCTGAGTTGGAGTCGTATCCGGTTCCGGGTCTGGCCTCAACCTTTCATGGCACACAGGGCAGATAATTGAATCTTCAGGGATTACCTCACAGCAAACCGGGCAGTGGAAATCGTGTTTCGGAGCAATCCATGTACCGCAATACTTGCACTTCTTGGCAACTGCAAGAATCTCTTTGCCACAATTCGGGCATATCTTCATTTCTGACATAAGTCAATGATTAAAAAATACTGGCTACCGCCCCAACAACTGCAACAAGAATGATTACATCAATGATTGACAGGATAAAACCGGCTATTGCAATTCCCCTAGGACTCTTGAATAAACCAATGAAGGAGAATAGGGCCCCTAAAAACCAGATAAACCAGCCAACACCAGGAACCCAACTGAAAATTGCAGAAATCAAAGCGAAAATAAACCCTGCTGTCCCGATTCCATTTGACCTTTGGACTGTATTATTAATTACAATCGGTTGATTTACACTTTGTTCCGACGGCCTTGTCATCACTGTCACCGGACGAGTGCCAATCGCAGGCTGAGAATTAGAAGGAGCATTCGTGATAACGTCATCAAGCCATTCTCCGCAATGCTTGCATTTCCTTGCCCCAGCCATGATTTCCTCACCGCAATAAGGGCATGTCTTAGTTTCGTTCATATGTATATAGTAAGATAATTTCAATGATATCGAATACAAGTTTCACAAAAATAGGGAATGTGTTCCGTCCATTCAGGTCCAAACAAGGTCCATTTACGCAACTCCAGAGGATCATAATCAGCACGGAGAGGCTTGGAAATGTCTGACATGAAATTTACGGAGCACAGACAGAGGCTTTCGAGGTAATTTCTGTGGTTTATTGCGTGCTCTCTGCGTCATTTTGGCCGCACGGAGCACACAGGGACCGAACCGGGTGCGGTATCGGGCCGGTTGCGTGCTCCGTGATTATTCGGATCCTTGTTTAACCGGGGAAAGTTTGACCGGGGACGGATTGCAAGCAACGGTAAGCCTCTTTTGGCACATTCCCTTTTTATGAATATATTAGCGGAGAAGAATCTGCAAACATGGAAAATGAGAGAAACGTGGACAAGTTGTCCCGGTACATAATCACGGCTGCGGTCATCATCGTAGCAGGCCTTCTTGCCTGGTATTTCCGCAGCATCCTTATCTATATCATCGGAGCTTTCGTGGTTTCCCTGATCGGTCATCCGCTGATGACCCTTTTCAGGAAAATCCGCATCAAGGGAAAGGCCATCCCGGACGGGATCCTCGCGGTGCTGACGCTTGTCCTTATCATCCTCTTCCTCGGCCTTGTGATAACACAGGTCTTCCCCATCATATCTTCCATCCTGAGCAACGCCACCACTCTCAGCAAGGTTATCAGGGATCCGCTGGACGGCGTCAACGAATGGCTGAAGGTACGTTTCCCGGGACTTGGGGACGATTTTGACCTTATCACACTGATGATTGAGAAAATACGCGGAGCACTCGACCTGTCAAGGATATCCACCACGGTTTCCGGACTGCTCGGTTCGGTAGCGTCTGCCATAACCAAGATAGGGATCGGCCTGTTCTCGATCATCTTCATCTCATTCTTCCTGATAAAAGATGAGACCCTTTTCTCCAAGATAGTGTCAGCCTGCGTCTCTGACAATGTCGAAGGCAAGGTCAACATGACAATCCTCGAGATAAGGAACCTTCTGTCAAGGTATTTCGTAGGACTTCTCATTGAAATGTTCGGAATTGCGCTGCTCGACTTCCTCGGACTGTGGCTCATAGCGCGGTTCACCGTAGGAGCGGCCCTCGGTGTGGCGTTTATCGCCGGCCTGCTGAACATAATCCCCTACGTCGGTCCATTCCTCGGCAACTTGCTCGGGATCATTATCGGAGTCCTTCTCAAACTCGGCTCCGGGATGGGCCTGGACGTAAGTATCCTGGCTTTCGCACTGATCATCTTCGCCATCATGCTGTTCACCCAGATGATCGACAACTTCATATACCAGCCGCTGATATACTCAACAAGCATCAAGGCACATCCTCTGGAAATATTCATCGTCCTGCTGATTGCGGGCCAGATAGGCGGAGCGCTCGGTATGCTGGCATCGATACCGGCCTACACCGTAATAAGGGTAATAGCGAGCCGGTTCTTCTACCATTTCAAACCGGTCCGCCGCCTGATTCCAGACCGCGAAGATATCTGATTCTCAGCTATTCCAGGACTTCTGCGAATTTCATCAGGACCAGGACGCACTTGTAGGTGCAGTTGACCCATATCTGGCTGCTCCTGTCATTGTCCGGTTCCCGCCTCCAAGTGGTCGGGATTTTTCCTGTAAGCCTGTCCTGCACGACGGTAATCTGGTCGGCAAGGGCTTCCGCCTTGGCAAGCCACAGTTTGTCTCCAGAATCCAGATACTCATACAGGAAGGCCTGGGCCACTCCTGCCACGCTGGCATCCACCACCGCCCTCCACTGATACTGCTCGACGACTCCTGGGGTATAGAAACTGTCCCGGGCATCAAACTCCCCTGGGAATTCGCCCCAGTATGTGAACTGGTCCTCGCAGAAACGCACGAGGTCCAGGGCCAATGCCGATTCCGAGGGTGTAACGGACTTCTTCGACAGGAGATAGCAGGCATAGGCATTGGCCGTGGTGTTGGTGAGGTTCTGGTAAGGCTTGACATTCACCCCGACATCCTCGAACTGGCCGGTGAGGTCGAATTTCTTTAGGGAGATTTCCTCCATGAACTTTTCCGCCCGGACCCTCATCTCGCTGAATTCCTCCACGCCGTACTGGTCCTCCCATCTCCTTACAAGCAAGAGAAGGGCCGAAGGGGTGGCCTTTGCGTTGTTTACAGGTTCAGCCGTACGGATATCCATCTTGATGGGCCAGCTCCCGTCCTCCCCCTGAAGACGGCGATACGTATCTGTTATTCCATAGGCCCTGTCGTAATATATGCGCTCGCCGGTCGCGTCGAAAAGATCAAGGAATCCCTGGGCCGCTTCTACGGCCTCCATCACCATGGTCTTCCCCTTATTCTCAGCCAGGGTCACGACCTCATTCGTCCCGTATCTTTCATCATACGTGGGAGGGAAAAAAGCGGCGGGAGAGCCCTCGGGCTGACTTTCTGCGATAAGATAGGCGGCTGCATTCCGAGCTGTCGCCAGGGCCCCGTCCTTTAGAGCGGGCTCAAGCCTGGCAAGAAGGGTTTCGCAACGGATAAGGTTCCCGAGAATCTTGCACAGATAGTCGAATTTCGTGTTCACCGGCTTCCCGGCATCCGGGACGGTCCGGGTCCTCCACGGAATCACCTCAGGCATCTCATGAATATACTCAAGGGCCCTTTTAGCCGAAGACCGGTAGCTTTCCAGACGTCTGGGATACGGTCCCCGGAAAGGATAATCCCTCAGGAACCTACGCTCCCCCGCCTTCCCTATCACTTTCCCGTCACTGTCCAGGGCCTCGACTACCAGAGAGGTTTCCCCGACGGGAATATCGTTCCATATCGGAGTGAGAGGGGCGGTCGGAGAATCCGCCTTAAAGGAATATTCCTTCCCATTGGTTTCCGCCGTAAAAAGATAGGTCGTCGCACCGTCAACCTCCTTGAAATCAAAGGCCGTCGCATATATGAACTTCACTGCAAATTCATTCCAGAACGGGTTGACACCCTCATATCCAGGGCGGACCGGAACAAGGTAATCCTGCCTAGCCTGCCTGTTCAATGCCTCATAATCAAGACTTTCCGTCTTCCTGTCGGAACAGCCCGGCAAGGACAGGGCAAAGATGGATAAAGCGAGAATGATCCTTTTCATAATGACTCTCGTTTTAAAAACTCAGACCATGGCTTTTCGAAATGCTGCCAGTCCTTGGAACTTGCCCATCCTCCGCCCCAGACGAATCCCCTGGAAAGGAAAGCCTGGTGGCAAGGGTCGCCGCGGACGATCTTATAAGGGAAAGATGCGTCCCTGTCAGTATAAGGAACTGCGCATGACGGGCGGACGATACCATGCTTCAGCGAAGGGTTATACAAAGGGTTGATATCCACAGCAAGTCCGAGTGAATGTTTGGAAGCCATACTTGTACCTTGTATAAAACGACAGTTGAAACAAGACGTGTTGTTGTCCATCATCGACGCCTCGTCGTCGGCATCGTAGTCATCCACGAGCCTCATCCTTTCTATGGGATATCCTACCCTGAAAAGCTCGAGGAACAGCTCACGCAATTGGTCGGCTATCAGCTTGTTACATACCATCTCCCCGTGAAGTGTCTCTCCTTCCAGGTTCTTGTGCAGTACCTTCAGGTAGCGCAGGTCCTGCCTGGACACCGGACCACCCTCCTTGAAGGATTTCCCCTGCATCCTGGAAAAGACCTCATCGGAGAGTTCGGAAACGGTGAAAAAAGACGCGGTATCCATCAGAACCGTCTCCCGTCCATGGGTTTCCGGGACCGCAGCAGACCGGGAAGAAGCGGTTCCGTGCCTTCTGTTCCCGCACGATACCAAACACAGGAACAATGCAATTGCGGCCAGGATTCTAAAAGGGATTCTCATCGGTGGGAACGGCTGCAGTCCGGACAGATGCCGTTTATCATGTAATTGACGAAATGGGCGTGATATCCGTCGGGTACGGACACAGGGGGAATGGGAATATCCTCAATGCAGAAGGTCCTGTGGCAATTTTCGCAGAAAAAATGGACATGGCCGTCAAATGCAGGATGCCCTTCGGAAGAGTTACATAATTCGTATTTGAGGGAGCCGCTGCCATCCTCGACGGCATGGACGATATCGTGTTCGAGGAAGAGGGTAAGCACACGGAAAATGCTTGACTTGTCGAGGGTTTCGAGTTCGGTTTCAAGTTCGGAGAGACACATCGGGTGTCCCTTCCCCCTCAGAGAGCGGAACACCAGGATCCTGTTTGCGGTTGGTTTCACGCCCTTCTGCATCAATTGCTTTTCAATCTCATCCATATTTACAAAATTACAAATAATTGGGATAAATGTAAAATATTGCTAAATTCGATTGGTTAAACACATGTTACGATGAACAGACGCGAGATGATCAAGGCTGGCCTCGGCGGAGCTGCGATGACTATTCTGGGAGGAATCCCCGCAATTGCCAAAGACAAAAAAGACAAACGGAAGATCCTGGTATTCGGCGCCCATCCCGACGATCCGGAGACGGGTGCAGGAGGGACAATATGCCTTCTCGCCAAGGCCGGGCACGACGTGGCTTGCGTCTACCTGACAAGAGGACAGGCCTCTGTCAGTTTCCCCGACCGCAAGGTAGCCGCCCAGACACGCACAAGGGAGGCTATAGAAGCCTGCACCGTCATGGGAGCCAGGTATATCTTCCTGGACCAGGAAGACGGGGCAACCATTGTCAGCGAAAAGACAAGGGCAGATGTCAGGGAACTGCTCCTGAAGGAAAAACCCGACGTGGTGCTCACTCATTGGCCTATAGACGGCCACAGGGACCATGCCGCCTGCGGCATCCTCGTCAACGATGCCTGGAGGCGACTGGACCATTGCTTCGAACTATATTTCTATGAAGTGATTACGGGAATCCAGTCGCAGCTATTCCATCCCACCGACTGGGTAGACATCACATCGGTAAGGGAGCAGAAATACAAAGCCTGCTTCTGTCATGAAAGCCAGCATCTGGAGGAAACGATGCGGGATGAGCACGGTCCCATGGAGCTTTTCCGTGGCCTGGAATGCAGATGCCATGCGGCCGAAGCGTTCGCCCACAACACCGTCCCCGGGAAATTGGTATAAAACCTATTCGTCAGCGTTTACAAGCCTGCTGATCAGCATGCAGGCGGGATGCGCGGCCTCGACATGGTCGTATCCCTCCATCCTGTAAAGGGGAATCTCATCATTCCCTACACCCTCAAGGATTGCTTTCAGATACAGGTTTTCCTCATATCGGGCCAGAAGCTCCATCTTCGGGTCCGCTGTTATAAGCGTCATCCTGGTTCCCAGTTTCCTTGCATTGTTGAGAGGCGCATACCGGTCAATGATCGGTATCTCCTCAAACATCGGAAGCCCCATTTCCTCCCGGATCGTGCAGTGGGTGGTGGTCTGTCCTCCTATGGGGAAATACCATCTTACAGAATCGGCATCAATGCCATGGGCTCCCAGCCAGGATTTGTCCAGGGCAAGCATCAGGGTCAGGTAGGCTCCGGCGGAATGTCCGGCAACATAGATTCTACCGGGATTCCCGCCATATTCGGAGATATGCCTGAACACCCAGGCAAGTGACTCTGCGGCATCAACCGTATAATCCGGATTCCTGGCTCCCTTCCCGTACAGGCGATAATTGACCGCCACGACTGCAAACCCCTGGTTCATAAGTTCTTCCCGGAAACGCTTCTCCCCTCCGGTCAGGCCTCCCCCGTGATACCACACAACGGTCTTGAAATCCTTGACACCGGTAGGATAGCAGATATCCAGCTTGCACCTTTCCTTGCGATAAGGATCCTTTTCGCCGGAGGAGATGTATGGAATTTCGGTTATCGTCCTGTAATCCTGTGCGAATGAGCTGAAAGACATCAGTGCCAGTACAGCTAAAACCAGACTTTTCTTCATGACAGGTAATGATTAGTAATTCAACGTCTTGGTCAGGGTCTCCCCATTCTTGAGTTTAATGAGTTCCCCATTTAAAAGGAATGAGGCGTCTTTCCAGGCTTCCAGCTCCAATACAGCCTTGTGAGCGGAGACTTTCCCGCTCACTTTCACGCCAAGGAGGGACCGGATATCCTTCAAATAAGTCACACCCTCCCAAGGGTAGCATTTCCCTATCTCAAGCTTCCCGTACCAGTCGCAGATGACATTGTTCAGCAGGGACTGCTGGAAGAGGCCGTTGGTGGAAGCATAGTAGGAAATGTTCCAGGTTCGGCTCCCCTCATACACCTGGATGAAATCCGGATCGATATTCTCCGACGGGACCATGTTGCCCCAGTCCTTCTTCCATCCTTCCACATCGCCCATGCGCGAACTCGAAAGCATGAACTCCCCGAGAGTCCAGCCCCAGAAGAACGGCTCCCCGGCTCTTTCCGTGATTTCATATCGGTGGGCGTAAGCGGCGGCGGCAGCCTCCGAAGGCATCATCTCCGTAGGGAGATATGCCAGTTCATTGAGCTGCACCGGATGTTTCTGCATGCCGAAATCCTTCTCTCCGCTGCCCTGACAGGCATAATAATAACCTTTTTCCGACTTCAAGGAAGGGAATGCCAGGCCTTCCTTCAGAATCTTGGAATATGTCCAGTCCGGATCAAGGCCCATGAGCACGGCCCTCTCGAAACAGTATTTGGCGCTGTAGAGGGAGCAGAGATAGTCCTTCTGGTTGAATCCACCCATCTCGTCCTGTCCCATTCCCGGAGTGGCAAAGACATGCCATTTTCCATCGTCTTCCTTATTGCAGATGCTCATGTAGAACGCAGCGCATTCGCGGATTATCGGCTCGGCATACTTCTTCGTCCAGGCATCGTCGTTCACATATATCGACGCTTCGTAAGCCATCCTGGCCATATAGGCCGAATTATGGATTTCGTAGTAATACCGGTTCGGCACTTCCGGATCATGATACCCGTCAAAACTGCCGTATGGATAGCCCCAGGGGCAGAAAGCGCCTTCCGCTCCGAAGAGACGCCTGGCATAGTCTTTCATCCCGTCGATGCGTTCAGCATAGTATTCCGTCCAAGCCTTGACGACATCCAGATGGCCGGTTGACAGAAGCACCGGGGCGATATATGAAAGGTCCTGGCTATATGCGAAAGGCCAGCAGTTGCCGGCAAATCCCGTAGGTGGGAGAAGACCTTTCTTCTGGGCCCTGAACGATGATATCTGGAGATACATGCTTCGGACCCACATCAACTGCGCTTCCCTGTCGGGGAACTCCAGGATACCGGTGTTCTGCCAGGTATCATGCCACCAGCCTTCTGTCTGGCGGAGCGACTCCTCTACGGTAGTATCGACCTCGGATCCATAGGCAATCCTGACATACTTGTCTCCTGAAATCGAAAGCCTCAGGCAGTTGTCCTCAACGGATCCCTCGGCGTCAGAATAGACGTAGCAGCATACGGGCTCCTCCCCGGCAATGCTCATCATGACAGTCCAACGTCCATTCCCTCCAGTTATCTCAACCTTCTGCGGAACCTCTTGGGAATAATGGAGATGGAGTATCTTCTCCGCATCCACTATCACATCCTTCCCGGATCCGCCGGCATTCAGCATGAAACATACCATATCATGGTCCACGGGGTCGAACCAGCTCTTGACGGATATCCCGGTCCCTGCAGTCGAGAACCTGGTAGTTATCGTTCCATCATAGTAAGACTGGCGCTGCTCGTAGTCCGAGACATCCTTGAATTCCTCTCCCCAATAAAACCGGCAGACCGGAAGAAGGTAATCCATGTTGAACTTTCCCCTCAGCCAGCGGTCGATATTCAGGAAGGTAGTATTGCCGTATTTCTGCTCGGCCTCCCTGCCCTCTGGACGCACATGGAGCCCGAACCGGGAGAAACTTCCACCGAAATAACCGCTCGCCTGGTTCAGGGGAAGCGAAGGGGATTCCGGACATTCAGTTCGGACAAGTTCACATTGCCTGACAACAGACTCTATGTCTGTCACATGTTCTTTTCCGGAACAGCCCAACAGGACAAGGCCTGCCGAGATCACTGCGGTAAGCAGAACGAATTTCTTCATTTTCATAGATTTTCTCAAATATATTACTTTTTTATGAATCCCCGGGCATATTCCTGCCGGAACTTTGCAACCGGGTGGCATGGGTTTCTTCATACCTTCGCATCGTCAAAAAGAAAAAAGACATGGCACACGAACATCACCACGAACATAGCCACGAACACAGTCATGAGCACCATCATGAGCATTCGCATCTTTCCGGACTGAAAAGGATCATAGCCGCCGCAATACTTCTGGCGGGTGCGGTCGCAATTGAACATTTCTGCCACCTCAAGTCTTGGCAGCTGCTTCTGGTATACCTTGTCCCTTACCTCCTAATCGGCTACGACGTTCTGGCGGAAGGAGCAGAAGGGCTGCTCGAAGGAGAAGCCCTTGACGAACATTTCCTGATGGGTATAGCAACCATCGGGGCCCTTGGGATAGGTTTCCTCCCCGGAGCGCAGACCCAGTTCCCCGAAGCGGTCGCCGTGATGCTGTTCTTCCAGATAGGAGAAATGTTCGAGGAACTGGCTGAAGACCGCAGCCGCAGGAGCATTTCGCAGCTGATGGACATCAGGCCCGACATCGCCCACGTCGAGAGGAACGGGATACAGGACGTAAGCCCCGAAGAGGTAATGGTCGGGGAAACCATCATAATACGCCCGGGAGAAAAGGTTCCGATGGATGCCGTCGTACAGGA
>Ga0256405_10008842_pt1 | contig 14131 bp, 12 predicted proteins | sample RumenRJG_02DNA_FD_189096 | JGI IMG/M metagenome (GOLD analysis project Ga0256405, IMG submission 189096) | Bovine rumen microbial communities from Lethbridge, Alberta, Canada - RJG_02 | ecosystem: Host-associated > Mammals > Digestive system > Stomach > Rumen | place: Canada: Alberta...
ACAACACCTTCAATTTTGGCATCTGCCAATTCAACTAAAAGCTGCATTGCACGCATAAGAGCCGGATGAATTGCTTCAATATCAATACCCCGCTCAAATCGGGAGCATGCTTCACTTTTGTAACCAACACTTCTAGAGCTTTTTCTGTTACTTTTCGGGGTAAAATAAGCAGCTTCTAACGCAATATTTTTTGTATTGTCATCTATTTCTGAATTTTGGCCTCCAAACACACCGGCCAAACATACTCCTTCATCTTTTGTAGCAATTAAAACACTATCATTTGTTAATACTCTTTCTACGCCGTCAAGAGTTACAATCTTTTCACCCTCTTTTGCACGTCTAACACACAAATATCCGTTAAGTTTGTCAAAATCAAATGCATGAAAAGGTGTTCCATATTCAAGCATAACGTAATTTGTAATATCAACAACATTGTTAATAGCTCTTACACCTGACGCTATCAACCTTTTTTGCATCCAATCAGGAGAAGGTTTGATTTTTATATCTTTCAAAATACCCAGAGAATAATACTTACATACATCATTATCAATAATTTCCACTTTAAAAGAATCAGTTGATAAATCTTTTGTACATTCAAGAGGAGAAAATTTTAACGGTTTATTAAATATTGCGCTTAACTCTCTTGCAACACCAATAACAGACATTTGATCACCCCTATTTGCTGTAGGAGCAACATTTAGGACATAATCTTCTTCAAAGCCCAATACATCTTCAACATTCTCACCGATTTTTACATCAGGAAAAATCCTGTTCAAGATTAAAATACCATCCTCGTCCTGATAGTTTCTTTCGGAAACTCCCAGTTCATCAGCCGAACACAGCATACCTTGGGATTCTACACCTCTTATGACAGCAGGAGTAAGAGTAAACATTTCACCTGTTTTTCTGTCCAAAACTTTAGAGCCTACAGATGCGTACGGGACAATTTGACCTTCTTTGATATTTTGCGCACCGCAAACAACAGTTTTGCTTCCATTTTTTGTATTTACTGTTACAAGATGTAATCTTTCTGAATTTGGATGTGCATCTATTTTTTCTATTTTAACCGTTTGGATGTTAGTAAATTTAGGTTTAACCTCTTCCACACCTTCAACTTCTAATCCACTCATAGTTAACTCATGAGCTATTTGTTCCACTTCTTTATCTGATAAATCTACAAATTCGTTTAACCAATTCAATGATACTTGCATGTTCTATACCTCTCTTATCTTAATTCTAGTACAAAAAAGAGTTAATGTAAAATCAACTTAATATAATAGCAAAAAAAATCTTGATGTTTTTTTATAAATACTGTATCATTGGAGACATCATGAAATACGTAACAAAATCTACATTAAATCAGGTTGAAATTGAAGATATTAATATAGGTTTACCTGATTTAAAAAACACAAAAGAATCAAAAGCGATTACTATCGGAAAATGGCTAACAAACGTTATTGATAATAATAAAAGCGTTAAACCTAATACTTTATTGCCATCAAAGCCGGATTTGGCATATTTACTTGGCGTAAGTATAGGCACAATCCAAAATGCACTAAGATATCTTGAAGATTTAGGCTACGTAGAATCAAAACAATGCATAGGAACTATAATTCGTGATAGAAACAAAAAAGAGCAATTAAGAAAACTTACCTCAAAAAGAGAAATTGCAATTGAATTAATAAAAAATTATATCAAAAACAAGGGTTATGGAGTCAATAGTGTTCTGCCTTCAACACGTAATATTTCAAAGGCTATTGATAGTTCTGCAAACACAACCCGACTTGCTTTGGAATATTTGGCAACTCAAGGTATATTGGAACATAAATTTAAAAACTCGGACGAAACCGGTTGGGTTGTAAAATCAATTGATTTTTCAACGGAAAAAGCTATTGAACATAGCAACACACTTGTACAAAAAGTCGAAAATGATTTGAAATCATATATTACAGATAATTTAAAAACCGGTGATAAAATACCTGCGCATGATACATTATCAAAAAAACTTTCCGTAAGTATAAAAACAATTCACGATGCACTAAAATCTCTTATAAATGACGGTATATTACTTGCTCGAAGAGGACGCTACGGCACAACTGTTTTAAAAATGCCAAATGATAACGGCATTTCAATAAAAAAAGAAACATCGATTTTTGCATCAGCTCCTGAAACCGCATTTTATTATTACGAAAAGACGCAAAACAACATAAAGAAAATGATTGCCGAAAATTATGAAATTGGGCAAAAAATACCTTCTATTCAAGAATTATCAGAACAATTGGATTTAAGTCCTAACACAATTAGAAAAGCAGTTCACAATCTTGCAAAAGAAGGTTATCTTGCTTTTTCAAGAGGACGCTACGGAGGGACTTTTGTAATAGATGTTCCGCAAATTGAAGAAGAAACATATAAATGGCTTGCAGTTAACCCTAAATATACAGAAAATTATAAAAATTAAATATCCCAAAATCATAGTTCCTTATAATAAAAATTATCTATTTTTATGCTATAATTTTAATAAAGGAGATAATTATGACTTTAAGAAATGAACGTGTAAGGAAAGAATTAATGCGCGATATTTCTGAAATCTTGAGAAAAGAAATCAGAGGTCTTGCAGGTGTTGTATCAATTTTAGATGTTGAAGTTTCACATGATAATTCTTTTGCCAAAGTTATATACAGCGTTTTAGGCTCTCCTGAACAAATTGAAAAAACTAAAGAAGTTATAGAAAAAAATACCCCAAAAATCAGATTTGAAGTTGGCAAGCAAATCAGATTAAGATTAACGCCGGAGCTTAAATTTGTTTATACTGATTCATTGGAAAAAGGTTCCAGAGTCAGTGAACTTATAGATAAAATTTCTCGTGGAGAAATATAAGTGAAGTATAATTATGGTTGTCCTTCTAAAGGAGAGATTTTTCAGGTTAAAACACCTAAAATAAATGAAGAATCTCATAAAAGTTTATTTGGATTTTTGAATGTTTATAAGCCTGCAGGAATGACATCTCACGATGTGGTTTCTATACTGCGCAAAAAAACAGGCATTAAACAAATAGGTCATACCGGGACATTAGACCCTTTTGCCGAAGGTGTTTTACCTATATGCGTAGGAAAAGCAACACGTCTTATCGAATATTTAGATGATGATAAAGAATACTTAGCAACTGTTCAATTTGGATTCTCTACAACAACATACGATATCGAGGGTGAAAAAACATTTATATCAGACAAAAAAGTAAATGAACAAGAAATTAAAGATAAACTTAAAATATTTGAAGGAGAAATTGAACAAATCCCCCCAATTTATTCGGCTATAAAAGTAAAAGGGAAAAAACTTTATGAATATGCAAGAAAAGGTGAAACCATTGAAATAACTCCAAGAAAAGTTACTGTTAATAACATTGAACTCAAATATTTTGATGAAAAATTGCAACAGGCACAAATCCTTGTAAAATGTTCAAAAGGGACTTACATTAGATCAATAGCAAATGATTTAGGAGAAAAATTGAGAGCAGGCGGACATTTAATAAAACTCGTAAGGACACAAGCCGGAAAATTTAATATTAAAAATAGTATAAAACTCGATAATATAGAGCCTCAAAAAGATATAATAAATCCTCTCGAAATAATAGATTTTCCCAAAATAGAAGTGAATAATGACGATTTATACAAAATAAAAAACGGAATCTCATTAAATAAAAATACAGACTGTACAAATTTGGTAATTTTGGTTTATAATAATGAAAAAATCTGTGCGGTTGGGCAGAATATTAATGGTAGTATTAAATTAAAGAAAGTGTTTTTGTAATGAAAAAGATTTTATTAATTATGGTTTTATTATTATCAAGTTCCGGAGTATATGCAGCTTGTGAAAATGTTAAGTGTGTAGAGCCTTATGACTTGTCATCTTCAACATCCCAATTTTTTAGTACATTAACAGGACAAAAATTTTTATCTGAAAAAATTGGTGAAAGAATCATAAAAAAAACCGTTAAGAAAAATATTATAAGCGGCGATATAAAAACTGATGTAAAATCTTTTAGTGCAAAAGATTTAAAAGCCGGAAGATTTAAATCAGTTGAAATTTCCGGTAAAAATGTTAATGTTCAGGGAGTACATATATCATCATTTGATGCTAAAACTCTGTGCGATTTTAATTATATAACAGAAAATTCAAATGGAGATGTAGTTGTAAAAGAAGATATGCCCTTAAGTGTTTCTGTTGTTATGACTGAAGATGACATTAACAATACAATGAATTCTACTGATTACAAAAGATTTATAGATAATATAAATAACGTGGGAGGTAATTTTAATATACTAAATATTGAATCTACCAGCGTGAAAATAAAAGATAATAAAATGCACTACGTTATGAAATATTCAATTCCGTTTGTGAGAAAAACCAAAGAAATTAAATTGAGTTCTGACTTACGTGTTGAAAACGGACAAATCAAACTCGCAAATACAACTCTTGATAACAACACTTTTTCAATAGACATGGATAAATTTTCAAAAATACTCAATTATATAAATCCGCTTGATTTTTCAGCTAAAATTGTAGAAAATAAAGATGCGAAACTAAACATCGAAAATATAAATATTAATGAAAATAAAATCAACATAAGCGGTAAAATAACCGTTTTGAAAGATAAGGAATAATTATTATGCGAAAAAATGAGAGAGTCTTTTTAGGTGTAACTGCTGTTATTATGATAGCTGTTTGTTGTGTATTGGGACTTAAAATCCTGTATGAGCAAGATAACAATATATCAGGACCTATACTTCCACAGCAAGAACAAACAAATCCGGAAGAAATTCAAAAACCAATTGAAAAAGAAAAAGTATATGTTAATGTGTTCTTTATCGGACAAAATGCAAATAAGGAAGAAGTTTATAAAGCTGTTAACAGAGAATATGACGAAACTATTGACGGATCAAAAATTAAATTCGCAATTAATGCACTAATTTCAGGGCCTAAATCTGAAGAAAAAGCAAAAGGTGTTTATACAGAAATTCCGACAACAACAAGAATAATATCTATTAATGAGACTTCTGCCGAAGTAATAATAAATTTAAATTCCGCATTTGAGCAAGGCGGAGGCACCGAAAGTCTATACAAAAGACTTTATCAACTTATAAAAACAGCTAAAAGAAATACAACCAAGCCGGTTTATTTGTATATAGACGGAAGCAAAGCCGAAGTCATAGGCGGAGAGGGCATTATGATTACCCAGCCTTTAAATGACAATTCTTTGGACGGATAAATGACAGAAAAAAACATAGATTATTACATAAATTTAGATTGGACATTAATTGAAGGAACCGATCTTGATTTTGATGGGAATCCATACCACTATATAGAAATTAAAGAAATTCCGAGCTTTTTATTCTGTGCAAAAACTCCCGAAAAAGCACATGCAGGCTACAAAAATCAACTAAAATGGACACTTCAGGTTATGCTTGAATCAGGAGATCACATAACAGAACCCGGGGAAGATAATGATGAACCGGATTGGGAAAGTTTGTGCCCTTAACCTATTTTTTTATTAAAATCTATACCGCCAACAATGCGTAAATGACGATTGTTTCCTTCTCCAACAGATTTACTTGTCATATTGTGTTGTTCTACAAGTTCATGCTGAAGTTTTCTTATATGTTGATTTTGTGGGGAAAGTTCAACATGTTCAGCTCCCGCCAGAATTTTATTAATAGCTGCTTTCGCTTCATCCAAAGCTCGTTCTGCATCATCATAATACCCACACAAAGTCTCTGAAGTTTCTACAATATCCAATGCCTCTTTTAAAACTTTTTGAATTTGCGCCATTGAGTTTGTTTTGACATAAAATATTTGTAATCTATAATCATTTGCCGTACTCAAAACTTTTGCTCCACCTTTTGCAAAATTCTTATGTGCAATCACAATATCAGCATCTTCAATACTGCGAGTAATTTCTGCATTCAAATCCAATCTTTCTATAACTTTTTCAACAATAGTTCTGGAAACAGCGTATAAATATATTTTTTTAAATCCTTTTACTTCTTCAACATATTTTTGCCTTGAGAATGAAAATTTTAGACTTTCAGTCGGCTCAATTTTCTTTTCAAGTTTATTTATTTCTTGCGGAATATCTGCAATTGCAGGTTCTTCTTTAAGCTCCGAATTTTGTACAGTTTCATACGTTTTATCAACTTTTCTAATTTCGGGTCTTATCGGCCAACCTCGTAAAATATAATCAACCGCTTCCGCTGTATCTTTGTAAACCGCAAGAGTGTTTCTGTCTAAAATTTCTATGACAACATCAAATGTCGGTTGCTTTTCACGTTCCAAAACAGTTTTTTGAGAAGCCCTGCGTTTCGCTTCGTCATCACCCAATGTAACAGATTGAATTCCACCTACCAAATCCGATAATGTCGGGTTTTTAATAAGATTTTCAAGGCTGTTACCGTGAGCGGTTGCAATCAACATAACTCCGCGTTCAGCAATCGTACGAGCAGCTTGAGCTTCAGCTTCAGTTCCGATTTCATCTACAACGATAACTTCCGGAGTGTGATTTTCAACCGCCTCAATCATAATATCCTTTTGAAATTCCGGCTGGGTAACTTGCATACGACGAGCATGACCAATCGCAGGGTGCGGCGTATCTCCGTCACCTGCTATTTCATTAGATGTATCAACAATAACTACACGTTTGCCAAGTTCGTCAGCCACAAGTCTTGAGATTTCTCTAAGCTTTGTAGTTTTTCCAACCCCGGGCCGGCCTAAAAATAGTATGCTTTTGTTTAGCATACAAATATCTTTTATACATGCAATTGTTCCTGTAACAACTCTGCCAATTCTGCATGTAAGACCAATAATCTTGCCTTGACGATTTCTTATAGCACTGATTCTATGAAGTGTTCCAGGAATTCCTGAACGATTATCAGACGTAAAATCCTGGATACGCTCAGTTATATAATCAATATCATCCTCAGTGACAAATTCTTCTCCCAAATAATCAATTTTTCCGCCTGAATGTCGGATTTCCGGGGTTCTTCCTATATCCAAAACAATTTCTATAACATCTTCCATTTTCTCATAAGAGATGTATTTCTTGACCTTGTCAGGCAAAACTTCGGTCAATCTGTCCAAATCGTTTTGAAATTGCAGGCTGCTCATTTTCTTCCGCCTTTCTATTATATATATTATAATATCAGAAGATTATTGGCAATTTGTTAAATTTTCAAACTGTCTCATTACTGAGCCTCTATATACATTATACCCATTTTTTACCTAATGTAATCAATCAATAGTACTACATTTATAGTAAATTTACATAACTTAATAGGGATTTTTGAACACTTAATATTAAAAAAATTTTTTATATAAAAATTAATATTTTTCCCAGAATTTGTGCTTAAATCAACATGTTCATGATACAATCCTGTTATATTAAAATAATGATTACTTTTAAAAAAAAGGAGAAAGTATTATGACAGAAAAACGTGTATGGTTATTTAGAGAGGGAAATGCACATATGCGCGCTGAATTAGGCGGCAAAGGTGCTAACCTTGCTGAAATGACTAACTTGGGGCTTCCCGTACCTCCGGGATTGACCATAACAACAGCTACTTGTATGGATTACATCAACAATGGCAACAAAATGCCACAGGGTTTGATGGATGAAGTAAAATATGCGTTAAAGGATGTTGAAGAACAAGCCGGTAAAAAATTTGGGGATTTAAGCAATCCTTTATTGGTTTCTGTTAGATCCGGTGCAAGAGTTTCTATGCCAGGTATGATGGAAACTATTTTAAACCTTGGCTTAAATGATGAAACTGTAGAAGCTATGGTTAAATTAACTAACAACCCACGTTTCTGCTATGACTCATATAGAAGATTTTTAACAATGTTCGGTTCTGTTGCTTGGGAAATGGATAGACAAAAATATTTTGAATCTGAAGTTGAAAAAGTTAAACAAAGAGAAGGTGTAACATCAGATACAGAGGTTTCAGCTGAAGGCTGGAAATCTTTGATTCCTATCTACAAAAACGTAATTAAAGAAGTTACAGGTAAAGATTTTCCTCAAGATCCATATGTACAACTTCAAGAAGCTATTGAAGCGGTATTTAGATCTTGGAACATTCCACGTGCCGTTGCATACAGAAATATGAACAAAATTGACCATAATTTTGGCACAGCTGTTAACGTTCAAACAATGGTATTTGGTAACATGGGTAATGATTGTGCTACAGGTGTTTCATTTACTCGTAACCCTGCTACCGGAGAAAACAAATTCTACGGTGAATACCTTGTAAATGCACAAGGCGAAGACGTTGTTGCCGGCATCAGAACACCAAAACAAATTGCCGAACTTGAAACAGATATGCCTGATATATACGAACAATATGTAAACATTGCAAAGCAACTTGAAAAAGGATATCATGATGTTCAAGATATGGAGTTTACAGTTGAACGTGGTAAACTTTGGATTCTTCAAACTCGTAACGGTAAAAGAACTGCAAAAGCAGCAATAAAAATTGCCGTTGATATGTATAATGAAGGTATTATTTCTAAGGAAGAAGCAATTATGCAAGTTGATCCATACTCTGTATATCAAGTATTGCTGCCATGCTTTAATCCTGATAAAGTTAAACATTCACACAAAGTTTCAAAAGGTGTAAACGCATCTCCTGGTGCCGCTGTTGGAAAAATCGTGTTTGACACAGAAGAAGCAGCACGTCGTGGCGAAGCCGGTGAAAAAGTTATTTTGGTCAGAATTGAAACTTGTCCTGATGATATTCATGGTATGGCAGTTTCGCAAGGTGTATTAACATTAAGAGGCGGAGCTACATCTCACGCAGCAGTTGTTGCTAAAGGCATGGGAAAACCTTGTGTTTCAGGCTGTGAAGATCTTAAAATCGACTTGGCTAACGAGACAATTACTTGTTCTGACGGAACTGTATTCCACAAAAATGACATTATTTCATTAGACGGTGGCACAGGTGAAGTTATGGAAGGTGCTATCGAGCTTGTTGAAGCAGGTATTGATTCAGACTTTGAAACATTCTTTAACTGGGTAAACGAAACTAAAACAATGAAAGTAGAAGCTAATGCTGATACTCCTAAAGATATTGAAAATGCAATCAAATTTGGAGCTGAGGGCGTAGGTCTTTGCCGTACAGAACATATGTTTATGGATCCAGATAGACTTCCTTGGGTACAAAAAATGATTATTGCAGATACTACAGAAGCAAGAAAAGAAGCCCTTTCTCATCTTCTTCCAATGCAATATTCTGATTTCTATTCAATGTTCAAAGCATTAGGCGACAAACCTTTGACAGTTCGTTTGTTAGATCCGCCGCTTCATGAATTCTTACCTTCAAAGATAGAATTGGTTGAAAAAGTTGCAACTAAAAAAGCTTTAGGTCAAGATTACAAAGAAGATGAAAAAATGCTTGAAATAGTTGAAAACTTATCAGAATCTAACCCTATGATGGGCTTGAGAGGTTGTCGTTTAGGTTTAACTTATCCTGAAATTAACGAAATGCAAGTTAGAGCAATTTTTGAAGCTTGTTGTGATTTGACTAAGGAAGGACATCATATACAACCTTGGATTATGATTCCTCTTATCGGTCATATCAACGAACTTAAAACCGCAAAAGCAACTCTTGTTTCAGTAGCTGAACAAGTTATGAATGAAAAAGGCGTTAGAGTTGATTATAAATTCGGTACAATGATTGAAATTCCTCGTGCAGCATTAACTGCTCGTGAAGTTGCAACAGAAGCTGAATTCTTCTCATACGGTACAAATGACTTGACTCAAATGACATTTGGTTACTCAAGAGATGATGCCGAAGGTAAATTCTTAAAAAATTATGTAGAACAAAAGATTTTACCTTGGAATCCGTTTGTAACTTTGGATTTCAATGGTGTTGGCAGATTAATTGAAATGTCAATCAATGAAGGCAGAGAAGTTAATTCTAAACTTGTTGGCGGTATATGCGGAGAACATGGCGGAGATCCTGATTCTGTAAAATATGCACATAAAATCGGATTGAACTATGTATCTTGCTCACCATACAGAGTGCCACAAGCAAGATTGGCTGCTGCACAAGCTGCTATTGAATCTAAAAAATTAGCTCTTGTGTAAAATATATATATCAATCTAAAAGCGGGCTTAAAAGCTCGCTTTTTTTATATTAAATAATTTACAATTTTGCTATTACATTTGTTTAGTAATATACTCTTATTATGAAAAATGTAAGACAAACAAATATTAATATTCACAGAGATAGTTGGGTTGAAATAAATATTGAAAATGCTGCTCATAACATGCGCGAAATAAGAAAAAACACTCCCAAGGGAATAAAACTTTTGGCTGTTGTAAAAGCGGATGCATACGGGCATGGATCGGTTATGCTTGCACCTACACTTTTAGCTTCAGGCGCGGATATGCTTGGAGTTGCCTCAATTGATGAAGGAGTAGATTTACGTCAAGCAAAAATTAATTGCGACATATTAGTATTAGGTGCAGTTCCTGTTTGGGCTGTCGAAACTGCTGTTAATTATGATTTAATTATATCAATATTTTCAAAAGAGCATTTACAAGCCTGCAAACAAGCCTATTTAAGAACAGGGAAAAAACCAAAGGTTCATGTAAAACTTGATACGGGTATGAATAGAATTGGAATTTCTACAGATGATGCTGTTGATTTTATAAAAGAAGTTCGTAATTCAAATTATTTAGATTTCAGCGGAGTATTTACGCATCTTGCTAATGCAGAAATAAGAGAAAAAACAAAAATTCAAATAGAAAGATGGAATAACGTCATTTCGCAAATCAATACAAAAGATTTGACATTGCATATTCTAAACACTGCAGGTGCAATGTGCTACGACGTACCAAATTCCAATATGCGCAGAGCCGGTATTGCGATATACGGCCTGTATCCGGATTTACCTTGCGATGATAATATAAATAAATTAAATTTAAAACCGGTAATGTCTCTAAAAGCCAGAATTGTAAATATTCACGAAGCAAAAGATGGTGAAGGAGTAAGCTACGGTCACACTTTTGTCGCAAAAGGAACAAGAAAAATTGCAACAATCCCTTTGGGATATGCAGATGGAGTTCCAAGGAGTTTGTCAAATAAAATTTATGGAACTCTTAACGGCAAAGAAATTAAACAAATCGGCAATATTACAATGGATCAGATGATGTTTGATATCACCGATATTGAAGCGAATTTGGGAGATGTTATCTCAATAATTGATGAAAATCATTCAATAGATAATTGGGCAAAAATTCTCAACACAATTAATTATGAATTAACTTGCCGCTTGAAAGTCAGATTACCAAGGGTTTATACAAGATGAATTATGATATAGGTATTATAGGCGGCGGTCCTGCCGGTTATACAGCGGCATTTCAAGCTGCTGAAAAAGGTCTTACTGTAGTACTTTTTGAAAAAAACAAAGTCGGCGGAGTATGCTTGAATAAAGGCTGCATTCCAACCAAAGCTATTTTACATTCTGCTGAGCTTTATGAGGAAATGAAATCTTCAAGAGATTTAGGAATTTTGGCAGAAAATATTTCTGTAGATTATTCAAAAGTAGTTGAAAGAAAAAACAATATTGTCGAAAAATTGAGAAAATCACTTGAATTATCTTTAAAAAACGCAAAAGTTACAGTTATCAATGCTGAAGCTAAAGTTGACGAAAATATAATTATAGCCAATGATCAAGTTTATAAATGCAATAAAATTATTTGTGCAATAGGATCAGAACCAAAAGAGTTTCCTAATCTTAAATTTGATCACAAATTTATTTTAAGTTCTGATGACATTTTAGAGCTCACAGAGTTACCTAAAAGCATTGTTATTATAGGTTCAGGCGCTATCGGAATAGAATGGGCAAGAATAATGTCTGCTTTTGATGTTGATGTAACTATTGTTGAAGCTGCACAACATTTACTTCCAATAGCAGATATTGAAGTTTCAAAGCGTATTGAACGCATTTTCAAGACAAAAAAGATAAAAACATACCTTTCCAACACTGTTGAAAAAATTGAAAATAAAACCATTATTTTAAAATCCGGAGAAATTCTCACCCCGGAATGTGTCCTTTTAGCTGTGGGAAGAAAACCTTTAGAAGGCTGTAAAACAATAATTGGTGATGCATCAGGCAAAATTCAGCTTGCACATTTTGCAATTAAACAAGCAATACAACAAATAAGCGGTGTGGAATTTGATGAAAATCTGGTTCCATCGGTTGTATATGGATGTCCGGAAATAGCTTGGGTTGGTATTCGAGAACAAGATTTGCAAGGAGAAGATTATAAAAAATCTATGATTTTAATATCGGCGCTTGGCAAATCTCATTGCGATAATTGTACAGACGGATTCATAAAAATATTATCTAAAAATGATAAAATTATCGGAGCTCATATCGTTTCAAAAGAAGCATCCTCGCTAATTCAGCAAATAATAATAGCTATGCAAAATAACATAGCTATTAAAGATTTAAAAAAAGTTTGCTTTGCTCATCCGACATATTCAGAAGGAATATTTGAGAGCTTGTTTAAAATATAGTCCTACTATATAGTACCTGTCCAAAATGGAGGACGGCCAAAATTCCAATATGTATTAGTCGGATTATAATCTTTACGTTTTCTTCTAAATAATTTAAATTTCTTCTTTTCTTTAGTTTTTGTTTCAGCCAACTGAGTAGTTCCTTCTGCTGGTGTAGTTGTAACTTCTACTACTGTTTCTTTATACGAACCTGGAATTTGATAAAGTTCAGCATATGAACACCCTGCAAAACATAACAAGCATAAAATTGTTATTAAATTCTTCATAAATATCTCCTTTTATTTTTATTATAATTATTCAAAACATGAAAATCAACTTTTTTGCTAGTTATATAAATATTTTGTTATAAAATTATAATATGCAAAAAAGATTACCTGAATATTTAAAACGTCCAGTAATTGATACAGACAAAACAAGAACAGTCAGAAAGATTTTAAAAACTCAATGTCTAAATACAGTTTGTGAAAACGCTCGTTGTCCAAATAAGAATGAATGCTATACAAAACATACTGCAACATTTCTGATTATGGGAAATAATTGCACAAGAAATTGCAAATATTGCAATATTTCTTGCGCCAGTCCTGAGCCTTTGGACGATGACGAACCCAAAAGAATAGCTCAAGCAGTGGAATCATTGGGTCTAAAATATGCAGTAATAACATCTGTAACGCGTGATGATTTGCCTGATGGCGGTGCCAAACATTTTGCAAAATGCATTTACGAAATAAGAAAAATTTCACCTGATACCAAAATAGAAATTCTAACTCCGGATTTCAAAGTAAACAAAAAATCATTAGATATTATAGTACAAGCACATCCAGATGTTTTTAACCATAATATTGAAGCAGTAAAAGAAATATTCAAATCTGTTCGTCCGCAAGGGGATTATAACTGTTCTTTAGAGGTTTTAAAATATATAAAAGATAACAGTGATATTTTAACAAAATCTGGATTAATTATAGGTCTTGGTGAAACTTTTGAGCAAATAGAAAATACATTGGTCGATTTAAAAAGAGTCGGTTGTGACATTTTAACAATAGGGCAATATATTCAACCATCAAAAAAACATATAGCAGTTGCAAAGTATTATGAACTTGATGAATATGAAAAATTAAAACAACTCGCAAATAAAATCGGATTTAAAAAATACCAAATTGGTCCTTTAGTTAGAAGTTCTTATAAAGCAATAGATTTATGTTAATCTTTCTTAAAGATAAATGTATCCAAATTTGCGTATTTTGGTATAAAGGAGTACAATAGTTCTATGGTTTCAACAGAAGAACAATTGTATTGTGATGTTCCACCCACAAAATTAAGGAACAAAGAGGAGAAATTTACACCATCCAAAACTAGCAAATTTTGGTTATGGGTTGCAAGTTTTTTCTTCTTTAATATGCTTCAAAACCGTTTTTATGCATTCAGATATAAAGGTGATGAAAATTATTATAACGGAGATAACAAAATCCCCACAATACTTTTTGCTCCACATTGCAATTGGTGGGATGGAATAGTTTTTTATAATATTACCCACAGAATTTTTCATAAAGAAATAAGAATTA
>Ga0256405_10008843_pt1 | contig 14129 bp, 18 predicted proteins | sample RumenRJG_02DNA_FD_189096 | JGI IMG/M metagenome (GOLD analysis project Ga0256405, IMG submission 189096) | Bovine rumen microbial communities from Lethbridge, Alberta, Canada - RJG_02 | ecosystem: Host-associated > Mammals > Digestive system > Stomach > Rumen | place: Canada: Alberta...
CGAAAAAAAGATGATGATGAAATCCTTGTGATCCTGAATAATTCTGACAGAGAATCCTCCTTCTCTCTGCCAGAAGAATTTCAGAACAGGCAGTGGAAAGACCTCATCACCGGAGAGAGTTTTAGTGCAACTACTATAGCTGGTTACACTGGAAAAATCCTTAAAACAATCTGACAAACTTTTTCTTCATGCACAGCCCCGGAAGGGGCTGTTTTTTCATAAGTATGAGATCAGAGCGGTATCTAATGGAAGCAGTAGAAAATAAAGGAGTGTCGTAACGGCTACGACAGAGCTTGCCAGTACCGGCCGTCTGCCGCTGCGCTCAGCTATTACAGCATTCAGAGAGGCTGACGGCATGGCATAGAGGATAAAGGCGACCCCCTTAATCTCCGAATCTAGAGGCAGAAGAAGAAGGACTATGAAAAATACTCCAGGCACAAAAAGCATTCTGACAAGTGAAAGAGGAATCACACCCTTCTCGCGAAAGAGAGCTTTAAAGCTGAGAGATCCGGTCTGAAGTCCCACGATAAAAAGAGAGAGTGGTGTCATCATAGAACCGAAGGCCTTAAGGGAGACTGTGATAATACCGGGAAAGCGAAACGGCAGTACATACAGTACCATCGACAGGACAGAGATCAGGATGATTCTGTTTGAGACAAGTGTCCGTGGCTTCAGCAGATCTCTAAATGGGCGGGATGGATTTTCTACTAGTCCCATCCCGATAGTAAAGTAAAGAAGCTGGAATACGAAGTTGTGAGATATGGCAAAAAGCGTGCCAGTTTCTTTGAACAGAAGAGGGGTAATCGCAAATCCCAGAAAGCCGGTATTTGAAAAGATGCACAGATCATAGATGATAGGAGTTACATCGGTCCTTTTGCAAAAGCGTGGCAGTAAACACTTAAGCACTGCGAAGGACAAGAGGTAGTACAACAGTGACAGAACGATGGAGAGCAGGACTCCACTGATCGAGCTTTTTACGAAGTGCTGCTGTGAGGAGGAAATCAGTGAGAACGGAAGCACAAGCTTTAAAAGCAGCTCCGAGAGCTTTTCAGACATATCTGATGTAAATATTTTTAACCTTCTAAAGGCATACCCGGTCACGACAAAAATTAAAAGCTCTAGAAGTACCCTGTACACTGATATTCCCATAAGCAGGCCCTATCCTAACAGTTCACTGTTTACAGCGCTGTTGTATTCTCCCTTCCCCTTCGATGAAAGCTTTTCTACCAGATGTCGAAGAGAGCGTCTTCTTCCCTCGTAGAATGAATCCTCTGAGAGAAAAGCGGAGTGAGGTGTCATGATGCAGTTATCAAGTCCGAAGAGCTCACTCTTCTCAGATATCTCATCCTCTATCACATCCACTGCGGCTGCCTGAATCATGTTTTCCTTTAAGGCCTTTACCAGAGCCTTCTCATCGACTACTGCTCCTCTGGAGGTATTTATGAAAAATGAGGTAGGCTTCATCCGCGCAAATTGCTCTTCACCCATCAGATGCTCTGTAACGCCGGGGATCAGAGGGCAGTGCAGGGAGACAAAGTCAGAGGAAGAAAGCAGCTCTTCAAGTGTCTCTGCTTTTCGGCACCCGTACCGGGACAGGTATTCACTCGATTTGGTGGGAGCATATACAAGTATATTCATCTCAAAGGCGTGAAGGATCGGAACTATCCTCTTTGGTATCTCGCCGAAGAATACCATCCCGAAGGTCTTGCCTTTAAGTCTGTGCATAGGGTAGGAGAGAAGAGGATCCCATCTGCCGGCCTGTACGGTTCTGTCGAGGAAGGTGATGCTTCTGGTAAGATCTATCATGAAGCCGATTGTGTGAAGAGCCACTTCATCGGCGCAGAAGCCCGGGATATTGCAGACTAACACCTTATGTCTGGTGGCGGAGGCTATATCCACATTATTATATCCAATGCTTTGGAGAGAGACTATTTCAAGGGACGGGCATTTTTCCATCAGCTCATCTGTAATACGGTCGTACTCCACGACGATTCCGCTGATATCATACTTGTTTATTATATCAGACAGAGGAGTCTTTCTGTCAGGATCCTTCACCTCTATAAGGTCTACATCATCTATGCCCCATTCCTCAAGCAGGCTTTTCTCATAGTCCAGGTTGTCGTCGATATTATAGTAGAGAGCTTTTTTCATCTTTTTCCTCCTTCAGTCCGAAGCGGATGCATATAGTCTTATACAGGGATTCTGCGCTGCCGTTGATGCCGAGCAGATTGGAGTTAAGAAGCAGATCGTGGTGAGATAGATCCTGCGGCAGGTATCCTGCATAGTGCAGGTGATAGGCCTTTCTGGCACGGTCTACCCGTTTAATCATCCTCTCGGCTTCATCACGACTCATCCTAAGAACATCTATGCTGTTTCGCAGCCTGTCTTCATAGGAGGCGTAGATGTAGATGTGCATAGCGTTTTTCTCATTGCCCAGGATGAAGTCAGAGCAGCGCCCGACTATGATGCAGGACTCCCTGTCGGCTATATCCCGGATGATTTTGGTCTGCTCGTTAAATATCATATCCTGAGTCTCTATCGCACCCCGCCCCAGAGGAAACATCATACGGCCGAAGCCGCCAAGCCCCTCCTCGTGCTCCTTTATCGCCGATACCGGAAGTCCCAGGTTTTTAGCTGTCATCTCCACGATGTCACGGTCATAGAAGTTGACTCCTAAGAGCTCGGAGAGCTTTATCGCAATCGGTCGTCCGAGACTTCCGAACTGTCTTGATATGGTCACTATAAAAGTATTACTCATGTGGATCCTCCTTCCCATGTCTTCACAGGATCTGGCTTCTTACTTCGCAAGCAGTGTGTAAAGCAAGTAAGGTGCAGCGGGAATCTGTGTCTTCTGATAGCACCAGGCTGCAGATACCGTCCGGCCTTTTTCTCGATGAACCTGAACAGCTGCTCGAATACTCCGAACACAATCCAGTATATAAGTGCGCAGGCAGTATAGGCCTCGAGAAATGTCTGGTTCATCGTTGCGAAATTCCTGGCTGTGCCCATCATCTCCATAATCGTGACCATACAGGTAAGGGAGGTCGCTTTTAAGAGATTTACGAAGTGATTTCCGAAGTTCGGAATAGCTATGACCATCATCTGCGGGATGATGATCCGCCTCATAGCCTGTGGTCTCGTGAATCCGAAGGCGCTCGCTGCCTCGAACTGTCCGCGTGGGACTGCTCTGTAGGCACTTAGTATCATATCAGCCAGATATGGAGTGTAGGAGAGTGCCAACGCCAGTATAGCGAACTGTAAGGTAGGTGTATTCCTGTTGCTGTAGGTCAGATTAAAAAGCGAGTACAGCTTCGTCATCACTGTATCTATAGAGACATCGAATACATACAGAAATACCAGAATCGGTATCCCTTTAAGAAATGAGGAGACAACCTTAAATATCCCCCTGACCACTTTTACGGGACAGGTCAAGAGCAAAGCTAAAACGATGCCTCCTATAAGAGCCAGTGCCATCGATGAGACTGTAAGTATCAGGGTCGTAGGCATCGCTTGTATGATCGGAATAAAGGATCTAAAAAACATCGACTGATCAAACATGGGCCAGACCTCCCTTCCTGTCGCAGCGGCTGATACGCTCCTGTATCAGATTAGAGATGAAAAGTATGATAAGTCCCAGAATCCAGAATATGATACCCGCCTCAATATATAGTTCCAGCTGTCCGCGGCCGTAGTTGTTTTTGCCGAGCTGTGCTGCCTTTCCGAGAATGTCATAGACCCCTATCACAGAAGCTATGGAAGTGTTTTTCATTAGCTCTATAATCATGTTTGAGGTGTTGGGGAGAGCAGCAATGGCTCCCTGAGGCAGGATCACTCTCCTGAATATTTGCATCCTTCCCATTCCAAGACTACTGGCAGCCTCCATCTGTCCGCTGTCTATCGACTGGTAGGCCGATCTGAATATCTCAGCAAAGAAGCAGGCCTCATTTATAGAAAATGAGATGATGGCATATACAGACGGACTAAGAGAAGAGGTATCGATTCCATTCGAGTAAGCTATGAGCGGTATCAGGATGAAAATCAAAAGCAGCTGTACCATCATCGGCGTTCCTCTCATGAATGAGATAATGACATAGGAGATGAGACTGGCTGCCCTGTTTTTAGAAAGTCTCGCCCATGCGAGAAGAAGCCCGAGAAAAAGCGCGATCACAACCGAGATAATAAGAAGCTGCATCGTGGCTGGAAGAGCAGACATCAGGGCTGGGAAATACTGTTGCATTATTTTAAAAGATTTAAGCATAGTATCCTCCTTTCGGTTAAGGAGACCTTATTCGTTATACCAGTCTGCCTTGTCACTGGAATAGCCGTCGTAGTCGAACAGAGATCCGGTATCCTGAGCGGTCTTTAAGTAATCCTTGCCGAGCCACTTTGTAGAGAGCTTCTGCAGCGTGCCGTCCTTATACAGCTCTACAGTAGCCTCATTTACAGCCTCACGAAGATCTGTAAGGCTCTTGTTAAATACCGGTACGCATGGAGCAGTGGTTATAGCATCTGAGCAGAAGGTCTTGTCAGCAAGAGTCGGGTCGGACTTTACCAGATCGTTATACATAGATTCTCCGCCGAACCAGCAGTCGTATTTGCCGCTTATCACGTCATTTAATCCATCGAGATACGGGATATACTCACTTGTAGGATCCTGAGTGTAGCTTACATCAGGGTACTTCTCATGCATCTCGCTAAGCACCACTGACAGTCCGTCATTAGGTGGGTTAGGAACGAGTGACTTTCCGTCAAGATCCTTAAACTCTGTAAAGCTGTCCTCTTTTCTGGAGATCAGGTTTACAGGATAGTAGGAATCCGGGATTCCCAGTATGAAGTTCTTCTTGCGGGCTGGGGTTACGAAATGTGCCGAGCAGGAGAAGGCATAGGTGCCGGCCTTGATAGCTGCCGGAGCTGCATCGGCACTTACAGAGACGTATTTAAACGTGTAATCCTTAAGCTTATCATCGACTGCCTTCATCCACTCGTAATCATATCCCTGCATCTGCCCGTTTTCATCGGTGTAGGTGTAAGGTGCCATGCCGTCCAGGACGGCTACTGTCACCTGATAGGTACAGTCGGAGAGCTTTTTAACAGCAGCTATGCTTTTACCACTGCTCGATGAGCCGGATGATGAGGAAGATGAGCCGCATCCTGCCAGAAGTGAGAATGCTGCGATACCTGTAAGCATCAGTGAAATGAATCTTTTCTTCATAGTGTTGCCTCCTTGTCATGTGTTTATGCAGTGGCTCCGGGATTATTGATTCTTTCGAGAAAGACCCTGGCCCTGTCTGTTTTAGGGTGGTTTATCACTTCATCGGGCGTGCCGCTTTCTACCACGACTCCGCCGTCCATGAATATGACTCTGCTTGCAGCCTCCTTGGCGAAGGCTATCTCATGAGTGACTATGACCATCGTGATGCCGGTTTTTGCAACATCACGGATGCTTTTTAGCACTTCACCTACTAGCTCCGGATCAAGCGCCGAGGTGGGCTCATCGAAGAGTATCACCTCCGGCTTCATGACCATCGCTCTGGCGATTGAGACTCTCTGCTGCTGTCCTCCGGACAGCTGTGCCGGATACAGATCTGACTTGTCAGAAAGTCCTACCTGTTCCAGAGCTTTGATAGCGATTGTCCTGGCTTCGGATCTCGAAAGCTTTTTTACGACTATAAGACCCTCCATCACATTCTCTATCGCAGTTCTGTTCCTGAACAGGTTGTACTGCTGGAACACCATAGCTGTTTTTCTTCTGAGAGCTCTTATTTTTCTTTTGTTTTTCTCCTGACACTTTACTGTCATTGAGCCAATCGTGATCTCACCGGCATCGGCCGGATCGAGAAAGTTAAGAGTCCGAAGCATCGTGGTCTTACCGGAACCGCTGGGTCCTAAGATCACGACTACCTCGCCCCTGTCTATGGAGATATTTACTCCGTTTAAGACATTATTATCTCCGAAGCGCTTGTAGATGTTTGAAACCTTAAGTATCTGCTCTGACATGATCTATCCTCCTTCCTGACTAAAAAAGGCGCCTATCCGTTCAGGGATAAGCGCCTTTGCTTTCTGGCAATTGTCTGATTTATTTTGTTGTGTGAAATCATAATCTTAATCTTTTGACTTGTCAAGCATAAATTTTACTTTTTTGTGGGCTTAAATAAGCGACTCTTTTAGAAGGAATCCTCTAAAAAAAATTTTTTGAGAACTCGATAAAGGTCCTGGCGGCAGGGGAAAGGAGAGTTTTATCAAGGCAGGCGATGCCCAGGACTCTCTTGGCTGGAGGATAGAGAGGTAATATATCCAGCTTATCGGTCATTCCCCTGATGATAAGCTCTGAGAGGATGGACATCCCCAGTCCGGAGCTTACCATCGAGATGATTGAGCGGTCATCGAAAAAAGAATAGTTCGCACTTCCTGCCACATCAGTTCCTTTGAGCGCAGCATTGATATCGTAATCATTGCCGGCGGCAGAGAGGATGAAGTTCATCGTGCTTATGTCACTTATCACCAGCTTTTTGTGAGCCTTTACGTATTCTGATCCCTTCGGAAAAATCCCAATCAGAGGATCATCCATAAGAGGGATGAAATCACCGCTGAAGCTTTCAGGAACACTCATGAATGCGAAGTCGATAGAGTGTTCATGCAGATCCTTTAAGATCCCGTCGACCCCACCCTCTCTTATCGAGAACTGGATCGTGGGATGAAGCTTCTTAAACTCCTGCAGGATATTCGGGAGCAGATGGATAGAGATAGAGGAGTAGGTTCCGATGCTTAGAGAGCCTTCCTCCAGGCCGTTTATCGCGGTGATCGTCTCCATCAGGTTTTCCCGGCGCTTTAAAAGGCTCCTGATCGCAGGAAGCAGCTGTTCTCCCATCGGAGTAAGCATAAGTCCGTATTTCTGTCTGATCGCGAGAGGAAAGCCGCACTCCTCCTCCATAGTCTTTAGGATATGGCTTACTCCTGGCTGTGAATAGCCCAGCCGCTCCGCAGTCTTTGAGATATTTTGTGTTTCGCTTAGATCAGCAAACACCTCACACTGATGTATGTCCATTTTTGCCTCGATTCTGTGCTGTAGCCTTCAGGTATAAGTATAAACTATATCTGATATAAATACAAGGAACTTTACTTATCGCTGAGCAGAGGTTATGATCAGGTCAATGAAACGAACAGGAGTAATAAAGCTCCTGAGATTCCAGCAGCAGCTTAGACAAAGAGGTCTTTTATGACCTGCTGCACAGATGAGAAAGGAGAATGCCTTATGTTAAGAACACAGCTATCATCAGATTTTTGCGGAGAAGAACACGGACCATATGCTCTCGGGGTCAAGATGGGAAATCTAGTCTTTACCACACAGATAGGCACGGATAAGTCCGGAGAGATGGTAGAAGGCGGGATAAAGGAACAGACCAGGGCTTTGATGGAGAACGCCTCTGCAGTGCTTAAGGCTGCCGGAGCTGATTTTTCGATGGTGGGCAAGGTGACTATCTACATAAAGGATATAAACCTGATCCCCGATATGAACTCAGTCTACAGGACCTACTTTACTGAAGGAGATTTTCCTGCCAGATGCTGCACCCAGTGTGTGGATATGGTAGACGGATGCCTGGTCGAGATGGAGTTTGTAGCTGTGATATAAAAAGGTGAAAGGATGTGATTACCATGGATAACAGGATCTGTGAGCATGTGGTGCTTAATGTGGCGCCTACAGGCAGAAGTGTCACTATAACAGTGGACGGCAGGCAGATAGAGGCGTATGAGGGTGAACCGATACTTGCGGCTCTTCTGGCCTCCGGTATCAGGATCAACAGGTACACGGTAAAAAGGCATGAGCCACGCGGACTGTTCTGCGGTATAGGGCAGTGCAGTGACTGCTCTATGGTAGTAGACGGCAAAGCGAACGTCAGAACCTGTATCACTCCCGTAAAGGAAGGAATGGTGATTTTTACACAGGATGGCCTTTCAGAAAAGAAGGAGGCGGCATCATGAGCGTAAAAATGATAGATGTCCTGGTGATAGGAGCGGGACCGGCCGGACTGGCAGCCGCTATAGAAGCAGCGAAGCTCTCTGCCAGCGTAATCATAGCAGATCTTAACATGAAGCCGGGAGGTCAGCTGTTTAAGCAGATTCATAAGTTTTTCGGATCTAGTGCCCATCATTCGGGAAGCAGAGGTATAGATATAGGAAGGATGCTTCTTAATGAGGCAGAGGAAGCCGGGGTTGAGATCTGGCTTAAAAGCACGGTAACAGGTATTTTCCCAGGGGGCAAGGTAAGCATCGAAAGAGAGTATGATGACAGAGATGCAGAGCTTGTTACTCTACACCCGAAGGAAGTGGTGATTGCGACCGGAGCCTCAGAGAATGCCATCAGATTCAAGAACTGGACAGCACCTGGTGTAATGGGGGCGGGAGCGGCACAGACTATGGTAAACGTCAACCATGTAAGACCGGGCAATAAGGTGGTGATGCTGGGAAGCGGTAATGTGGGTCTGATCGTTTCCTATCAGCTGATGCAGGCGGGCTGCGATGTGAAGGCTCTGGTAGAGGCAGCGCCTAAGATCGGAGGCTACGCAGTGCATGCGGCCAAGATCCGTCGGGCCGGTGTCCCGATACTATTGAGACACACCATAATAGAGGCAAAAACCGGTCAGGACGGAAGTGTCTGCGGCTGTGTCACTGCAAAGGTGGATGAGCATTTTGCACCGATACCGGGGACTGAAGAGACGATAGACTGCGACGTAATAACGATTGCAGCAGGTCTTAAGCCTACGATGGATCTGATAAAGCTCGCAGGCTGTGAGCTGACCTATGATGCCTTGTTCGGAGGCTATGTACCACTTCACAGCGAGAAAATGGAGACAAGCGTGAGGGGGATTTTCGTGGCAGGAGATTCCACAGGAGTAGAGGAGGCTAACACTGCCCTGGATGAGGGAAGAATAGCAGGGATCTCAGCAGCTGAGGGTCTGGGCCTTATATCAGAAACAGAAGCCACTGACAGGAGGACTGAGATCTGGAGACGTCTGGACTCCCTTCGCATGGGACCATTCGGAGAGAGAAGAAGGACAGAGAAAAATCATCTGATTGAGCTGTACCACGAATCGGTAAAAGAACAGAAGGCATTTGCTTAAGGAAGGCCGGTGATATATATGTCGATAGCAGAATGTGGGTTTCTGACCTACGATGAACTAAAAGAAAAGCAGACCCTACCCTCAGATGTAAGATACTCTAAGGGACCGGTAGCTGTGATTGAATGTGTGCAGGAGATTCCCTGTAACCCATGTGAGGCGGCCTGCCAGTTCGGGGCCATACATATAGGAGACCCGATCACCTCTCTTCCGTCACTTACAGCCGAGAAATGTGTAGGGTGCGGAGTCTGTGTCAGCAGATGTCCGGGACTGGCTATTTTTGTGGTAAACAAATCCTATACGAAGGATACTGCTACTGTATCTTTCCCGTATGAATACGAACCTGTGCCAAAGGAAGGCGAGGTGCATAAGGGGCTCAACCGCAGAGGAGAGCCTGTCTGTGAAGGAAAGATCGTAAAAGTGCTAAATCCTGTCTCCTACGATCACACTCCAGTAGTCACAATCGAGATCCCGAAACAGTATGCCGATGAGGTTCGTTCTATTGAAAGAGAAAGGGGGAAGGGCGCATGAGTAATTACCTGGATGATGATATGATAGTCTGCCGCTGTGAGGAAGTCACTGTCGGTGAGATAAGAGAGGCAGTAAGAGACGGGGCAAAGGATGTGGTCGGAGTAAAGAGGCGAACCAGAGCAGGCATGGGGCTGTGTCAGGGCAGAACCTGTGAGAAGATGGTGATGGCTATTATCGCACAGGAGCTTGATAAGCGCACGGATCAGGTGGGCACCTCATCTGCCCGTCCCCCGGTAAGACCGCTTACCTTTGGAGAATTAGCTGATGCGGAGGTGATCTGATATGGAAAAATACTACGATATAATAGTGATAGGAGCCGGAGCTATCGGCTCAAGTGTGGCCTATCATCTGCAGGAGGCTGGTTTTTCTGTGGCTCTTCTGGAAAAAAAGGATGTTGCCAGCGGCTCGTCGAGTCACTGCGATGCGGTGGGGCTTATATGTGATAAGCTTCCGGGAATCGATACGAGGATGGGTCAGGCTTCGATAGACTACTTCGGTGTATTAGCGAAAAAGTTCCACTATGACTTCGAGTACAATCCCAAGGGCTGCCTATATATCTGTGAGACGAAGCCGGAGTTCGATGCTGCCAGCGAATACTGCGCAAGGCAGAATGCAGACGGCTATCCTCTAAGAATGGTACGCACCGAGGAGCTGTGCAGTATGGAGCCGTACATAGCCCGGGATCTGTATGGTGCTCTCTATACGCCGTCGAGCGGTTCTGTGGCGGTGAATCCGTACAAGCTCTGCTTTGCCTTCGTTCATGAGGCCAAGGAATTAGGACTGGACTGCTACACCTACTGTGATATCTCCCGGATCAATCTAAATCCCGAGACGAATGCTGTAGAGAGTGTGGTGACAAACTACGGCACATTTCATACTAAAAAGATAGTGGACTGCGCCGGTGTATGGGCGCCTGAGATAGGAAAGCTCGTGGGCATCGACATCCCTATAGAACCTAGAAAGGGCACTAATCTGGTATCCGAACAGACTCCTCAGCTCTGCTTTCATAAAATCCTCGAGTACGGATATATGATGAGCAAGTTCGACAGCATCAACTTCAAAAGAGACGTGAGTCCTCTCGTTGAGGAGCAGAATATCGCCTTTAATCTGGAGTACACTAAGGCTCATAACCTGTTAGTCGGCGGGAACAGACTGTTTAGAGGGATGGACACTAGATCGGAGATAGAGACCATGAAGGCCATCTGCGAGAGGGCTATGCGGTTCTACCCGAAGCTTCGTGACATAAAATGCATCAGGGCCTATTCAGGGGTCAGACCCTTCGTAAAGGATCACCTGCCAATCGTTTCTGATGTGGATTCTGTTCCGGGATTTTATATAGCAGCCGGTCATGAGGGTGATGGTATCTGTTTTTCTCCTATTACCGGCAGATTCGTAAAGCAGATCATCTGTGGCCAGCCTACAGATTTTGACATTTCTAAACTGGATTATTCGAGATTTAAGAGAGAGGAAGCTCTGGCATCATAAATCTTGTGGGAGGTAGCATATGAAGAGTCAGTATGTGAAGAGTCAGCCATATGGATATATAAGCCCAGGTCAATACGACTATACTGCTTGTATGAGACGCGGGCAGAATATCGCCGGATACCCAGTGGGAATCATCTACATAGAGGATGTATGGTATCCATATATTCCCGGAAATGTCGTAAACGGCTACACCTTCTCATTCCCTGTCAGGCTGATGCCGGTGAAGGGGCTTAGTGCAAAGGCTCTTTTTGCCAGGGAGGACTTCGTAGAGGATGCTGTTATCAGTGCCTGTCAGAGGCTTGAAGCCGAGGGAGTAAGAGCTATAAGCGGTGCCTGCGGTTTCTTCGGGAACTATCAGGATGTGGTCAGTGAGGTTACCTCCGTTCCTACGGCTCTTTCCTCTCTGGTTCAGCTGAACTGGATAGCACCTCTCCTGAAATCAGATGAGAAGATTGGTGTACTTACTGCCGACAAGTCATCCTTTTCGACAGCCCTGCTCGACAGCTGCGGGATCAGTAAGAGCATCAGCAGGCGGCTGGTAGTCTACGGAATGGAAGACAGCAATCAGTTCTCCTGTGTGATTAGAAATTTCGGCTCATTTAATGTAGCAGAAGCCTGTCAAGAACTAGTGGATACCGCGCAAAAGATGGTTTCTGAAAATGATGGTATAGCTGCCATCCTGTTGGAGTGCTCCGATATGCCGCCGTTTGCCGCAGAGGTGCAGCAGGCTGTAGGCCTTCCGGTCTGGGATTTTACGACTCTTATCAACTGGCTTTACCTGGCGGCAGTAAGAAAGCCGTACGGCGGGGTGATTTGAGCGTATCAGAGTTAAGTATACACAACATAAAAAATAAGAATCTTCTATGATAAAATATTTAAGTCATAGGAGATTTTTTTGTGGACGAAATCTCCAGTCATTTGCTAAAATACTTGCAATAGTAAAAGTTTTACTATATTATTAACCTAAAGACTATATCTGGAGGTATAGAATGGCAACAATAAAAGAGATAGCTGAAAAGGTAGGGGTTTCACCTGCAGCAGTATCTAGAGTTTTGAATTATGACGAAGGAATATCAGTTAGTGATGAGACCCGTAAGGCAATTTTTGATACGGCAAAGGAACTTGGATATAAGAAAAAAGAAATTTATCCGACCATAAGAAATGTAGCATTTTTATATTGGATCACAGAAGAGGAAGAGCTTGAGGATGTATATTATAAAGACCTATATAAAGAAATTAAATCCTATGCAAAAAAAGTAAGTGTTCATCTCGTTGTCATCAGTAAAGACGAGGGGATAAAAGCAATCAATAAGGATATTACAGCATTTATTGCGCTGGGATGGTTCTCAAAAAAAGAAATTGACGCACTTTACAAGAAATGTAAGAATGGAGTTTTCGTAAATTCACACCCGGATGAAAAGCATTTTGACTCAGTATGCCCAAATACGGATTCCTTTGTCACTCAGATGGTGGACTATTTTTATGAAAAGGGTCATCGTAGAATTGGTTTTGTCGGGATGGCAGACAGAGATATAAATACAGGCAATGCAGTCATGGATATCAGGGAGTGGTCATTTAGACAGTCGATGATATATTATAAAATACTTGATGAAGATATAATATATATAACTGAGCATACTACTGTCAATAGCGGCTATAAGATTGGAAAGAAAATTGCTCTGTTAAAAAATAGACCAACAGCACTAGTGGTAGGCAGTGATACCCTTGCAATCGGTCTTCTTCAGGCTTTGAATGAAGATAATATCGACGTACCAGATAATATAGCGGTATTCAGTATCAATGATGTAAGTGTTGCTGAATATGTCTCTCCTCCACTTACCTCTTTTCATATAGATATTCCAGTAATAGCTGAAACAGCCATTTCATTGCTGCGAGAAAGGGTTATTACAAAGAGAAAATCTACAAAAACTGTTTATATAAATGGAACAGTGCATTTCAGAAAGAGCTGCTGAAGATAGGCTGGGTATCGAAAAATTGCACAAAAATATCCTCTTAAATTAGTGCATCTTGACGAAAATAAAAAAACTGTTGACTATAGAGTAAATGCGTGTTACTATCTGAATTAAGTAAATGATTTACTTGTTATCAGATATAATATTTACTAGTCATGGTTCCCATGAAGAAAGGCGGATGCATGTGATAAAGGGAATGGATGTGTCATTCACAAGAGAACTGGAGGATCTCGGAGCAGAATATTTTCTTAATGGAGAAAAGAAGGATGTTTTTGAAATATTAAGAGAGTGTGGCACAGATCTGATAAGACTTCGCTTATGGATGAATCCATATGACGAAGATATGAGACCTTATGGCGGTGGAATGAATGACATAGCTACTACAATCGATCTGGCACGAAGAGCCAGGAAGCATCAAATGAATATATAGCTCAGGCCATAATGGAGGATCCAGATATCCTTCTTCTGGATGAACCATTCAACGGCTTAGACAGCGACGGAGTCAGGGAGATGCATGACTACTTTCTTTCTCTGAAGGAAGAAGGCAAGACAATGATCCTGGTATCTCATTCTACAGAGGACATAGACCTACTGTGCGATCATGTAGTACACATAGAGAAGGGAAGGATAGTCGGATGAAAGGAAAATATAGTTAAAGATATCAAACAAATAAAATATAAAAAAGCATAAAGAAACAAATAAGAGCATAAAAGAACAAATAAAGTGAACGACATGATACAATATTGCGCTTCTTGCCAGAAACCACACGTCCTGATATAATATTTCTGGAGCTGCCAATAACGGTAGGCGGTGTCAGCCCTCATCCAGAGGGCGAGAGTTCTTGCCCTCAATCCAACGGGCTGCCTTTTTAAGGGCAAAGACTTACGGAGAATAGTCGCGCACTACCCAGACTTATAGAAGTTTGGGTAGTTCACAATATTCGATATTTTTAGACTATAATATCTCTTGGTATAAATTTTTCGAATTTCTTATACTGCTTATGTGTGTTTTAGGAAGGATCTAC
>Ga0256405_10008844_pt1 | contig 14129 bp, 13 predicted proteins | sample RumenRJG_02DNA_FD_189096 | JGI IMG/M metagenome (GOLD analysis project Ga0256405, IMG submission 189096) | Bovine rumen microbial communities from Lethbridge, Alberta, Canada - RJG_02 | ecosystem: Host-associated > Mammals > Digestive system > Stomach > Rumen | place: Canada: Alberta...
CATCAGCCGCTTCAAAGCTGCCCCGGACCTTTTTCCTGATATTCAATTCGGTAAGTCAGTAATAAGGTCCGGGGCAGCTTTGAAGCGGCTGATGCCGTACCGGTTTTCCCGGATCAGGATCGTCTCCGGGAACAGGGAGAGCAGCTTCCTGCCGAAAACGGTAGAGCCGAAATAAGCGTCGAAATTGACGACGGGGAGCACGACCCAGTCGGAGTCCTCCGTGCGGTGGACAGCGTAATACTTGATCAGCGTCTCCGCCGTTTCAAACGGAAGATCGGCGGGGAGCCGTTCCTTCAGCTTTCGGACGGTCTCCCGGGGCAGATCGAAATCCCGGTTCCGAAGCGGCCCGAGTTCCGCGGCGTCTGCGAGCACATCGTCGAACCGGAGGCCCCATGCGGAGAGCGTCGTCGGCGTGAACAGCGGGACCTGCATATGTACGACTTTGTCCCGCCAGGCGCCGTCAAACCCGGATGACAGTGTCTGGCAATTCTCAAGCGCTTTTTTGCTGACAGAATCCGGGTGCTCCTGCGCATAGCGGCAGAGATTGTGCACATGACGGCAGAACCAGCCCGTTCCGTCTTCGTCCACCAGAGCAGGGAAGACTTCATGCAGTTCCAGGAAAGCTGTCCGAAATTGCCACTCCCCGGTCTTTTTCCGCTTGTCGAGCACGCTGCACCACGCGAGCAGAGCTTCCCGTGCCCGCTGAAAATCCGGGTTTCCGCCGTCAAACATGAATCCTCTTGCAAGGATCGTCAGGACCCGGCGGAGCCCTTCAAACCTCACGAGCATGTCGAATGTGAACCGTCCGAGGTATGTATTGTCCCGCTTTCCTGAGGCGGCATAGATCGGCGGATCGGTATAAGCACGGAATTCCTCAAGCTCATTGAGCATAACGTTTCACCTCCTTCACCGCCAGATCGGGGATCAGCTCCCAGAGCAGATTCCGCTTGCCGAGCGCGACCAAGACCCGGACCGCGTTCTTCGGCTTCACCAGTCCGGTGAGAAGCTCTCTGCATTCCGCGGCGACTGCGGAACGGTAGTACTGGGACGACGCGCTCTCCACATATGCCCACATCATCCGGGAGAATGCAGGCGAGTCCTGATCCCGGAACAGTTCTTTCCGGTCCGTCGCGCGGTTCTCGTCGTCGATGTCGCAGATCAGGTCGCCGAGGACCCGGTATCCGCCCGCGCGGAAATCGGAGAATAGTCCGAAGTATTCCTCGAATTCAGGCAGAGATTCTCCGAGAAAGCCAAGGCGTTCGTCCGCATCCATCAGATGCCATGAATGGACTGTCAAGTCCTTCCGGATTTCAGAGACCCGTTCCGGGGAGAGTTCCGACAAACCCGCATACAGTTCGTCGGAGTCCCAGTCCTCCTCCTGCCCGCGGGCATACAGGATCCGGTCGATATCGCTCTGCTTTGTTTTCTGTTTGATCGGCGCACGGCAGGTCCGGATACGGTTCAAGACCGCTTCGTAGTCCCGGATCAGGTCAGCAGCGGAGAAGAGAAGAGCCGGGTCAAGCTTATCTTTCCAGCCTTCAGCTTCAGCGAATGCAAAGAGGTCACTGTCCTTCGCGGGCTTCACCTTGATCTTCGGAGTATTTTTCCGAAACATTTCCGCAAGGTACGGCAGCCGCTCCACGTTGGAGGTGACGGCTTCCCAGTCGACGGAGGACAAAAATGCTTTCCGCTTCTGTCTTGCCGTTGGCTCATACCACGCGTTGTCGCCGTCGTCATCCAGAAGGGCTTTATACTGTAAGAAAACGCTGTTGGAGCCACCCTTCTGCCTTCCGAGATATTGACTGAGGTCTGGCTTCACACCGCTCTTCGCGGAATCGATCTCGAGTCCGGTCAGGATTGCCAGCGTCTCGGTCTCTTCGCGCGCCTTCTGCCTTGCCTCCGCGCCTGAGTTTTCGTCGTAGGCCACGATGCTCCTGCGGAACGCGGCGTTGCAGATCTGTCCGACGCGGGAGGAAAAGGTATCCCGGACGGTGACGAAGCGGTCGTGCCAGTCCCGCGCGTCTCGGATCACCGGCTCCTCGGCGGGAATGTAAAGAAGAGGCAGGTTGTCGAGATTGTCCATCCCGCCGAATTCATAGTTTCGGCTGACGCATTCGTTCACCAGCGGATCGGCAATGGTTTTGATCATATCGCCGTCATAGTCCGCACCGCCGAGCCGTTCCGCCGCCAACATCGCCGCATCCACCATGACAACGCCGTGGAGGTGTCCGATGTAGTGCTTCCGCATCTGTTTTGTTTTTCCGAATGTGGTGAGACAGATTTCCTCGTTGCGGGCGATATGCGGATTGCGGAGAAGGGTGCACGTTCTGCCGGATTCATACATCGCGCCGGGCGAATAGAACGCATTCTTATTGAATGTTTGTTTGAATGTCTGTTTGAAGAAAATCTCATGCCCGTGGTCGGACAGATCGGGATGCTCCATCAGCAGAATCAGCAATTCCAGCAAGTCTCCGGAAAGATAACGGTTGTCTCCCGCGACAATCAGACGACCGCGCATATACTGATCCAGAACGTGCTCCGCCGCGTCAGCCAGTTCCTTCGCGCAGGCCGGTTCATTAACTAGCAGAGGATTTTTCTTCATCGCATGTCCGAGGGGCGTGTCCTGTTCTGCGAAGTACCGGATCCGTGTGTCGGGGTTGGCTGTGAGGTCGTAATACCGCTGCTCTGTCGCTTTCGTGATCCAGTTCCGCGGATCGTCCGATGGCGCGTGATCCCATCCGTCCGGCAGGTCGGCGGGACGGAATTCCTCGGCGGTCATGGAAAGGGTACAGAGGAACTGATAGTTCAGTTCTGTGAATCCTTCCGTCCGCGGTTTGTTTGTCCCCGTCACATACAGGGCGTGGTCGTACTTCCCGAGTGTGGCGAGGTAGTCGTCCCAGGTCATCCCGTTCTCCGTCAGCCAGCCGTATCCCTTGAACATGCTCTTCGAGAGGATGATCTCTATCTCGGAAATCGGATGGGAGACGCCGAAGATGTCGGTGACAACGGAGCATCCCGCGCTCATCAGGAAGTCCTTGAAGTCTACCTCGTGCAGCATGCCCTTGACGAACGGCAGCCGGACCTGGAACGAAGAGTGAATGTGTTTTCCCGAGAGCTTCTTATCAATCGCTTTCGCATACTGCTTCGAGATCAGTCCCTCGCCATCGAAACGGGTGACGTCGATGGTCTTCCGCGTCTCGACCCGGCGGTAGGATTTCATCCCGTCCCGGAGCGGGCTTCCCTCCACGGTGATGACGCGGGCATCCGTGGAGTACTTCGGGTTGTCCACGACGATGACGCGATGCGGTGAGAAGACGTCAAGCCCGTCGATCCGCGTGCCGCCGGAGAGCATCAGTCCGTTGTAGGCATACAGCTTCGAGAGCTGACACCGCCCGACTTCCATGTCGAGCATGATGCGGCGGCGAACCTCGTCCACAATGTCCGCACGGAGAAAAGACAGTCTGGCCTGACGGCTCATGCTGCCGGAACGCTCAAACGCGACGTAGGGGTGCGGACCGGAACCGAAGTCCAGCGTGATCCCTTCCGGTCGAAACATGGATTCCGCTTTTCGCGCTCTCTCCTCACCCCGCGGAGACGAAGCTGCGGAGAAGATCCGGTCGAAGTCGACGAAGAAGAGGATGTCGGACAGATACGTGATGACCCTTTGCGTGCTTCGAGGTTCTCTGTTCAGGGCAAGCATGATCTGATAGAAGAGCGCGCAGTCGTCCTGCAGTTCGGATGCGCCGCGGGAGATGCATTTCACCGTCGCGCTTCTGCTCAGGCAGTAGACAAACCGGTCGTCTGACTCTTCCGCATATCCGATGATCGCTCTCGCGGACAGCGTTCGGATTTTATATTTCGTCTGCATGGACAGCCGCCTCCCTCCCTTGGATCTCATGCCCACATTGTACCACATCAGGATAGAATTTGCAATATAGATACTGCTCCCACTTTTTTGTCGGGGGCGTTTTCTTTTTGGCGTCGGGAAGTGCCGATGCCGGTCAAATCGGTTCATGAAATCAACCCCTGCGGCGGAGAGGATGGTGATGACGATGGTCGCAGAGAAGACACGGTACGCAAATCGGAACATGACACAAGACCGCAAGGTCGGAAAGGAGTCTGTATGACAAATCAATCTTTTGCAAGCGAAAACACAAGAAAGAACATCCCATGGGCAGAGGTCGCAAAGATCTTCCATCTGGAACACCTCAGCCAGCACCGCACTGTCACTCCGGTTGCGGAAAACAAAAAGTCGCCGGAGGAAGTCTCCGACGCCGAACTGGTCGCACAGCTGAACCGGGTGTACAACCCCGACGTAGGGGAAGCTGTCATCAGTGTGGCAGAGCGAGATCCCATTTCGGTCGGGACGGAACAGAACCGGCTTCCCGATTACCCGGACGAATATGAGATCGGGAGCGGCTGGCTGTATGTGCGCAAGACCAACGGCAAGGTCGAACAGGTCGTCCGGCTCTGCAATTTCTTCCCGCAGGTCAAGGCGGAGATCGTATGCGACGATGGCGTAAAGGAAGACCGCATGTTCCGTATCGGCATCCTCGCGCGGGACGGAAGCGAGATCTGCTGTACGGATGTGCATGCGTCGGATCTGGAGGACAAGAAATGGATCATGGAACTGCCGAGCGTCTGTCAGTACACCGCTGTGGGATCGGTGGAAAAACACATCGCCGTCGCCGTCCGATCCACCGGACCGCAGGCAGAGCAGAAGCACATCTACGCCTATACCGGATTCAAGAAGATTGACGGAAAGGTTCAATACCTCCTTCCCAGTCATCCGCTCTACGATGTGGAACTGGAGGGGAGCAAGAAAGGTGGCGGGTATCCGTCGGCAGATACGACTCCCCAAGTTCGCATACCGTGTCCCGGACATCCGGGGCAGAACGGATCAAAGCTCCTCGATATCCCGCAGAATCCGCTCCACCGTCTCTACCTGTCCGTCCTCCGGCCCCAGCAGGGTTTCCGGAATGATCCCAATGAGATCCCGGTCCCGCCACCAGCGGCGCATCTCCGCTTCGCCGAAGTCTGCCCGGTTGGGCTTCGTTTCATGACGGCGGAGGGTCTCTTCAAAGGAGAGGTCGTAATAATACGCGCGGATGTTTTCGCCGAATTCCTCGACCGCCGCCTCGAACAGCGGGGCGTAATCCGCCGTATGGAGGATCCCTTCGAGGATCGTGACCTCCGCATTCCGGCGGGCGTAGCGAAGAAGCTCGATCATGAGGGGGAGCGACCGTTCGACACCTTCCCGCCCGTGGGTGTACAGGATCTCCATCCGGATCATATCGTGGGACAGACGCACGGTGCTGGAGTCGATCCGTTCCTGCAGGAGTTTCGCGGTGGAGGTTTTGCCGCTCCCGGAATTGCCGCGGAGAAGGATGAGTTTTGCCATGACGCGCTCCTTGGTTGAGATGCCACCATTGTTGCACAACCCGCGCTGAGGCGCAAGGTGAAAAATGAAAATACTGTGTAAACAGAACGCGGGGAATCCGAACAGATCCTCCGCAGTTTACCTGGACGACGACGCGTACTACATCTTTTTCGAACGATCCGTCATGGAGGTCAACCGGTTCTGCGATCAGAGCAGCGAGGGACGCGTACCGGCTCCGCAGTCTCTGGCGAAGCAGCTTCGGGACGAGGGCATCCTCATTCCTCACGCGAGTGGAAGGAACACGGACTCGAAACGGTTCGGGCGGGAAACCAAAACGGTGATGATCCTGAGCCGTGAGAAGGTGGAAGATATTCTCGGCGTCTCCCCTCCGGACGGGTCGAACAGTGTTACAGACTCACAGGAATCGTTGTCCTGATTGAGTTTGCGTATGTTCGACCACCCCTGAAAGCGGTCCGACATTCTGATGACACGATGTCGAACACGGAAATCTGTTCGCAGGTGTGTTCGACTTCCCGTTCGGTTGAAAAAGTGTTCAAAACCGTTGTCACCATTGGATGTTCGACTGTTCGACCGAAAAAACACAGGAGGGTGATTCTGCATACGGCAGAAAAAACTTCGGCGTCATGCACGATGCCGGGAATCGAAAGGAGGAATCCGATTGAACGAAACACAAAAACGTCTCCGCCGTCAGTTCGTCCTGCCGAACGAGATCTTCGACCTTGGGCTGTCCGGCGGTGAAATCCTGGTCTATGCGTTCCTGATCCGGTGTGAGGATCGGGAAACATACACCTGCTACCCGAGTTATGACACCATCGGCGCAGCGGTTGGTATGAGCCGGAACACCGTCGGCAAGTATGTTTCCCTGCTCGAACGCAAGGGTCTGATCGAAACCGAGCAGACTCTTTTCACGTCGAAGGACGGGAAGAAACGCAACGGGAATCTGTTGTTCCGCATCCTGCCGATCCAGGATGTGATCGATGCGCGGTTCGAGCGTGCGCTACGCAAGGCGGAACACGAACGCGTGGTGCAGGAATACGACCGCAAACATCCGCGGAAGGAGGCGACGTGATACCCGATTTCGGGATGGTGACTGTCAGTCATCCGGGGATAGTTCGGGGTGCCCTCAAAGTGCCGTCTTTTCCACCTTTTGGAAGGGAAAACGTGGGGGCTGTGGTAGGCGAGCAGAGCGTCCGGCTATCCCCGGCCACCGCTCGGCGGGAGTACCCGCACCCCTTTGAGGCCAAACCGCAGCCCCCAAATCACGAAGAAACGGAGGATTCTTTATGAGAAAACGAAACCGCGTCGTCCCGGTCCGGTTCAGCGACCATGAGCTTTCCGTGATCGACGCAAACGCAAAACGCGCGAAGATGAGCCGGACGGAGTATCTCGTCAGCGCAGGGATGGACAAGCCCATTGTCATCCTCGACGATCTCAAACCGATGCTGGCGGAGCTGCGCCGGATCGGGAACAACATCAATCAGCTCACGCGGAAAGCAAACAGCGGCGAGATCTACTGCGTGAGCCTGTCGGAGTTCAGCGAACAGCTTGGCACGATCGCCGTCGGTCTGTATGCAATTCAAAAGGAGGTGAGCGATCTATCGCAACAGTGACGTATATCAAGTACAAGAGCGGCGGGAACAGCAGTCGGTCTGCGCTCTGCAAAGTGATCGACTACTGTCTCCAGCCGCACAAGACGCAGGTGGGCGAAAACGTGTTCTGCACGTCGGGCGTGGACTGTGTTCCCGCATACGCGCTCGATCAGTTCATGGCGACGAAGCAGGCGTGGGGAAAATGCGGTGGCACATTCTTCTATCACTACGTCCAGTCGTTCTCGCCGGATGAAGTGGTCACCCCGCAGGAGGTGAACGAGATCGGTGTGGAATTCGCGTCCCGCGCATGGCCCGGTCACGAGGTGCTGGTCGCTACGCACGTCGACAAGGATCACAGGCACAACCACTTCGTGATCAACAGCGTCAATCACGAGACGGGCATGAAGCTGAGGCAGTCTCCGAAAACGCTGGAATCACTTCGTCGGTTGAGTGACGAGATTTGCGCGGCGCACGGACTGTCGGTGCTGAAACCGTACACGCGGAAACCGGACGTCCGGGATGTGAAGAACGGCGAATACCGCTCCGCCGTCCGTGCAGACTCGTGGAAGTTCCGTCTGCGAAGTGCGATCACCATGAGCATGGAGACGTCGTGGACGCCGGATCAATTCCGTGCGCGGATGCGTGAGTTCGGTTACGAAACGGTGTGGCGACCGGATCGAAAGCACATCACCTACGTCTGTCTGACCGAACCGCCGCACCGAGACGGTAAACAAAAGCGGTGTCGTGACAGAAATCTGTCGCACACAAAATTTCTGAAGGAGGCGATGGAAAATGAATTCGCAATACGCAAACGGATCCTCGAGGAGATTGAGCATGGACGAGCTGACGCAGAAGAACGCGCCGATCCCGCGAGTGGCATCACAGGACGAGGTACTCAAACGGCTGGAAGCTATGAACACGGAGCTGACAAATACGCTCCGGGAGCAGTCACAACAGATCGTGGAGCTGAAATCCCGTCTGGATCAATGGCAGGAGAACCCGTTACCGGATGGGAAGTTTCGCGTGAAAAGCTCTGTGGAAAATACCATGGACAATCTGCGGATCGAGGTTATGAAGAACACGAAGATGATCGAGCGCGTGACGCAGAGGCTGACGGCCATGCTTGGCTGGACGCTGTTCCTCGGTACGTTGATCTTCTCGCTGGTCTGTTTCCTCGTCCTTCGCTGAAGGGAAAGACACGCGAGGAGGTCCAGCGCGAGATCGACGCGGAGATCGAAGCCAAGAACGTCGGCACGGCGCTTGGGATCCCGCTCGCAGTGGTCATGCTGTTGATTCAGAAAGCAAAGGCAGACGATCTCGATGACGCGCGGGATGTGTCCACACATGCCCGTCCTGCCCTCGCTCCGACTCCCGCGGAATCTGTTGTAAATGGCGATGATGACGAGGGAGCGGACGATCGCGACGAGGGCGAGGACGAATATGATGAAGGTGAGGTGTATGACGATGAATACGATTCGGATGAGTACTACGATCCGGATGAAGACGACACGGAGGAGCAGGATGCAGGTCCGACCATGTCATGATGAAAGGAAGGACGCAGTTGTGTCTGAACTGATAAAGATCGCGGTGACCGCCTCCGGGGTATGGACTTCCGGAAGCGGTTGTGGTATGTTGTGTGGTAACAGAAAGGACAGGTGGTAACGAATGGCAAAACGCAGAGCGAACGGCGAAGGCAATATCCGGAAACGGTCTGACGGTCGCTGGGAGGGGAGGTACACCGCGGGACACGATCCCGTCACCGGGAAACAGATCTTCAAGAACGTCCTCGGGAAGACACAGGCAGAGGTGCGGGACAAGCTCGCCGCCGCCATCGCCGACGCGCAGAAGATCGACGTGGTGGTGTCGGACAAGATGTGCGTGTGCGACTGGATGGACACATGGCTCGAGAATTTCGAGAAGCCGAACATGCGGGCATCTACCTATGAATCTTACGAAGGCAACATCCGTCTTCACGTCAACCCCGGTATCGGATACCTGAAGCTGAACAAGATCACGACACTGGATCTCCAGAAGTTCTTCAACCGTCTGCTGACCGATGGACGGATCGAACGGAAGGAATCAGAGGGGAAACCAAAAGGGCTCAGCGTCAAGACAGTCAGCAACATCCGCACGATGCTCTACTCTGCGTTCGACAAGGCGGTCGCAGAACACCTGATGGTGTCCAATCCCGTTGTCGGATGCAAACTGCCGAAGCGGGAAAAGCAGGAGATGAAGACGATGCAGATCGAAGACCTCGGTCGGTTCTTCGCGGAGGCAAAGGCGAGCGGCAAGTTCGAATTCTACTATGTGGAACTGTCCACCGGGATGCGCCGAGGGGAACTGCTTGGTCTGAAGTGGGAGGATGTGAACTACGAGAAGAAAACGCTCGCGATCCGCCGTCAGGTGATCCGCGTACAGGGCCACATTGAGGAGGGACCGCTCAAGACGAAAAACGCATACCGCACGGTCGCCATCGGGGACGATGTGGTGGATCTGCTTCGGGATCTGCATGAGAGGGAAGGGAATGGCAGTCCGTATATCTTCCCCTCGCCCAACGGCGGACCGCAGGATCCGGATTCCGTCCTGCCGATGTTCAAGCGAATCCTGAAACGCGCAGGTCTGCCAGAGATGAGATTCCACGATTGTCGACACCCAAATGTCAAGCTATCGACAAAAGATTTTTTGCCGAATTTTCACTTAAATTCCACCTCGATCCGCTTGTCCGGGTATCCGGAGCAAGTCAGAGACCCGCATCAACCTTCTGAATATCAGAAAGCAAGCTATGCATGGATAAAAACACAACACAGGAGAAGCGGTCACTTGTTCTTCAAGAAAGGGGAACCATACGCAATCCGATCCTGGTCAAGAAACGTAGTCACTTGTTCTTGATTTCGGCTTATTTGAGAATATCCGCCAGATACAGCTCGTCCTTTTCGTGGGAACCTCTGATCCGCTTGTACTCCCGGATGGCGTGGACAAGTTTTCCGCAGTCCTCTCCGTAATAATCCCGGTAGAATCGAGAGCTGTTGTCATAGCGCTTCCGATTGCACCGGATATGTTCTTTGGCAAAAGCTTTCGGTTTGACCGTCGATTTTACCTTCTCATACTGCTTTACAAGGTTCTCGGAGATGATCAGCAGCATCTCCAACTCCGGCAGAGTGCAGTATTTTTCAACGTCACAGATCTTCCCTTTGAAATCAGCCGGAATGACCAAACGATCCGTTTGCTTATCGCCGACACGCATCACCGTGACGTCGTTTCTGTCATAAAGGTTCAACGCTGTCTGCACCTGAGTGCTTGTCTTGATTTGTCTCGCATGGTACGCTGTCAAGCCAAGCAGATCATCCTCAGAGAAAACCAGAGCATCGTTTTCCAGCAGGATGTTGATGAGCGTTAGCTCATTGGGACCTTCGCACATGATCAGCCGCTTCATTTTTTCAACACCTTCTTCAGCGCCATAAGGTCTTCATAGTTGACGGCAGTCCGGAAGGCATTGCTGTAATACTGCTTGCTCTTGAGCAGTACAGGACGGATCTGATAGTCCTCATACATATTGGTGAGATGGATGTGGCTGTCAGCATTGCAGATCCAGATGTTATCCTGCCTGCCTATCTGATCCAGCACCTCACAGTAGTGCGTTGTAAAGATCAGTGTCGCGTTGTTTCGGTTGACGCTCTTATCCTTATAGAGGCTGATCATGTTATCCACCAGCGTTTTGTGGAAATGGTTCTCCACTTCGTCGATCAGAAGATCAAAGCCTTCTTTCAAGGATGCCGCCATCAGGGTATAGAGAAGTATGCCCTTGGTCGTACCGCTGGAGAGGAAATAGATGAGTTTTGTATCCGACAGGATCCGTTCTCCGTTTTCGGTCACTACGCGGTAATTGTGGTCATCGATCCTGGTCAGCTCTTTGATGGTTTCATCAAAGATACGGATGATCTTTGGCAGCACATCCGGGTCAAGGTCATAATTCTTCAGAGCGCGGAACAGCAGCTGATAGGTGTCCGCGCCTCCGCTGTAACTGTCCAAAAAGACAGCTCTGGTCTTTTTCTTATTCAGAATAAAGAAGATGTTGGAGGTATCCTCGGGCAGATTCCCCAGATTTGTCAGCTCCTCATAACCGTCAGGCGCATAGATCTCTTTGGCATAGGTTTTGAAGAACTCTTTCCGGTAGATGTGCTCGTTCCGGAAGCAAGCCTGATTTCCCATACTATTTTCGGAAACCAGCTCCGTCTCGTACCGATAAAGGAATCCATCGTGGAAAAAGGTGATCTCAAGCTCCACACCGTCGTAGTCGTAGTGCTTGTCCTCCAGGCGGAAATCACCGAGGATAGAATAAGCGCAGTCGAGCAGCTCAATGGCGGTCGTCTTGCCCGAGGCATTCTTCCCGATAAACGCAGCGGTGTTGAACACATGAAGATTCGGAGCTATCTCCTGAAGCTCGTACTCCTTATCCTCTTCTGTCTTTCGGGACTTCGGTGTCAGGTCTATCGTAAAATCATCGCAGCAGTTTTTAAAGTGACTTGCCTTCACTCTAAGTAATTTCATCTTGCTCACCTCCGGTATCTCTGTGTTTATTCTACCACATCAGGCCGTTTTGATCAAGAAATTTGCTTGAATATGAATGAAATATTTTTTGAACGTGATTTCCGATCCGATTCGATCAAAATACCGAAAAATTACGCTGCAAGGCTTTTGCCCGTCATGATCTTGCCGCTCACAGAGACCTGATAACAGAGGGTTCAAATCGCCACCCCGACTATGTACCTCTCAGCAGTCTTCCTGCCCTCCACGATCCGGTTCTCCCGCTCAAACTGCACATTTTTCAGCAGCCGTACGGTACACACGTTCTTCTCCATCTTCACGTGCGGGATCCCGTCTTCGAGAAATTCCTCCGACGTGACCCGGAAGCCCTCCCGCGCGTAAAATCCGACGGCGTAGCTCTGGGCCTCGATGCAGATTCTCGTGGGACGGAATCTCTCCCGGACTTCCTCGATCCCGGAATTCAGCAGCTTCCCGCCGAGCCCGGTTCTACGGTCCACAGTCAGCACGCGGCCTATCTGCACGACGCCGGGCTCCTTCATGAACGCGCGGAGGTAAGCGGCGATCCGTCCATCGTCCTCATAAAAGACGTGCAGACTCTTTTCGGCCAGTCCATCGATATCCTGATAAGATTGCCCATATGTTAATGGCGAAATCCCTACTGATGCCATCTAACAGTAATCTTTCTTTCTGCATCTACCACAATACTCTCTATGCAATCCACAGCTTCGCTCAACGGAACCTCCTTCCTGCTGACCTTGATCAGCTGGCAGAATAATTGATACTGTTCCTCGTAAGTTTTTTTCTTCGCAATGGCGGTGTTCAGTGCCGTTTCGGTCTGCTCCCTTGCAGGACGTGCCGCTACGATGTCCTCTTTGGAACCTTTGCCTGAAACATACTTTTCATATTGCTGCAAACCATAATCAACGGCTTCCTTGTATTTCATTGAAGCGGCCTCAATGGCCGAATCCAATCGCCGGATTTCAAGCCTGTATTGGTCACTGCTTATGAAGTGCTGTTTTATATACTGGTTCAGTTGACAGTACACTGCTCCCAATACATCTTCCTCTCTGGCATACATCCCTGTACATTTGTCCGCACCGAGGCGGTTCTTTGTGATACAGGTAAAGAAATACCAATCTGCATGGTTTGTCCCCCGCTTCCGCTGCATCTTTCCGCCACAGCAGGCACAAATGACTTTGCCTTTGAAAATATTCACACTCGTGTCAGGACGGGAACTGATATTGAATGAGCGTTCTTGGAACCCTCGCTGGATTTTATCGAATGTTTCGATGTCTACGAGTGGCTCGTGAGTACCCTTCACGATTCGCTTCTCCTTCCCCTGTACGAGCATCCCTGTGTAAGTTCGATTTGTTAAAATGTACTTCACAGATCGACTGTTCCACTCGCCCGTGCCATTCTCGTAATTTCCGGTCAGTCCATTGGAACGAGCGTATTGGATCGGAGTGGGAAGCTCTTGCTCGTTCAAATAGCGGACTATTCCGGTTACACCGATTCCGTTTGCGGCCAGATCAAAGATCTTTCGTACGGTGATAGATGCATACGGATCAGGAATTAACTGGTCATGGTTTGTCTCGGCCTTCTGGTAGCCGAAGGGGGCTTTCGGCCCTATGTATGCTCCGCGTTCTGCTTTCATTTTCAATGTCGCCTCAACTTTCTGTTTTATTTCCACTGTAACTTGTTCATTAAATGCGTTCCTTATAGGAATGCGAATTAGGGATCCACGCGGCTGAGTCTGATCGGTCAATCCATTTACGGTATCGAAGTTATCATTGACTGACACAAGACGAACTCTGCTCATGGGGAAGAACACCTCAATACAGTAGCCTACAGCAATGTAATTTCTGCCCAGCCGGGAAAGATCTTTGACTACAACACAGTTAACTTCGCCTCGGTCAATGTCTGCAATCAGCTTCTGAAACTCCGGTCGATTGAGTGTCCTGCCGCTCCAGCCATCATCAATATACCATCGCGATATGGGAAGCTGGTTTTTCTGTCCCCAGATCTCAATAATCCTCTTCTGGTTTTCTATGGAATCATCCCCATCCTTTCCTGTGACCGACAGTCGGATATATCCTGCAGCCTCACAATGTGGTTGTTGCAACGTGACAGTTTGATGCTTTCGGCTCTTCCGTGCCATGATTTTCTCCCTTCGATGCAAAAACAGGCCACGGCAAAGCCATAGCCTGTCTGCATTATAGCATATTCCATTTTCCGCTTCCACGGGAAATGCTTTGTTTTCCGCTTCCACGAGCTTAGACACACTTTCAGCCTGGTAGCATTGGTTAACGGAGTGGATTTCAAAACGCTGTCCGCGATGTTAGGTCATTACTCCGTTGCCTTTACACTTGACGTGTACGGGCATGTCAACGATGACATGAAGCGCGACGCGGCGGACAAGGTCAGCGGTGTGCTGAAGAGCGCGCTGTAAAAACGGAACCGGATGAATTAAGGAATCGCTGAATAAAACCGCCACAGGGGAGGAGGATCCGAAAAAAGAGAAAACAGACATAAACAAGCGAAAATGTTTGTTTTCAAGGGCTTCCGAGGTCATCTGATTTCTTGTGACTCTGACT